>Ga0156409_142_pt1 | contig 236473 bp, 213 predicted proteins | sample RifOxyA2_FD_108052 | JGI IMG/M metagenome (GOLD analysis project Ga0156409, IMG submission 108052) | Elusimicrobia bacterium RIFOXYA2_FULL_53_38 | reverse complement strand
GTAAACCATGTCGTTTCCGCCGCCGGAAAGGTACTGGCCGTAATCATAAGCCGGGATCCTTATGGAAAGATCCATTGCGGGACCGTTCAGGCAGGCCTTGAATTTCTCAGTCTCCCAGGGCCGCATATCTTTCTGCCCGCGGAAAACCACCTGTGCACTGCGGCTGAAGTAGCCGACTTCGCGCTCATAGCAGCGCTCTTGCGTGGCGTTAGGATTCTGCTGCGTGGGCGCCGGATAACGGTAGCATTCATCCACGTATTCGCGGCTGGTAAGCATCACCCGCCCGGATTCCATCTGGCTTCCGCGCGTATAGATATCCTGGCAATCCGAGGTGACACGATGATTCCTTATATAACTTCCACCATGGTGGTTACCGTGATTATACGAATTACCATATCCCGAATTATAGAAAGGATCGCCATAATACACTCCACCGGAAAAGTCCTTGGAGGCGGCTTTCACATCGCCCGTGATCTTCTGGATATCCATCTTCTGATCAAAGTTGATATCCTCGGCCCAGCTGAGCGAGCCCAGACACAACGTAAACGCCGACATCAAAAATACGCTTTTTTTAGACATATACTCCCTCCTGACCTGATTCTATATTTACCACACCACTGCTTACACTACTTTAACTCAATTGCACCGCCATATCCAGGGCCGAAAGTCCCGTTAATACGAAGCCAAAGGACCTATGGATAAAATAGAACAAGAGATGAAGGCCGGGGGGGAAGCTATTGACCGGATATTACCTGCGGTTTACTTAAAGTCAGAGGGTGGCTGCAGTTGGAAAGACAGGGTTCCGGACACTTTAAATCGCATGGTTCGACATGTATAGTGACTTTGGAGCGGGAGAGCAGGCCTTCTATGTCCGCTATTATATAATCGGTAAGTAAATGTGCTTTTTCAACCGACATCTCGGCGTTAACCAGGATGTCGAATTCTATAAACTTCGTGGCCCCGGCCTTACGGGTGTGGAGATTTTTAAAACTTATGACTCCAGCCTGTTTTCTAATAAGATCCGCTATTCTGCGGTTATCGTCCGCCGGAAGGGATTCATCCAAGAGGTCGCCCAGGGACTGTATAGTGAGTTCATAAGCCGCCTTTATGATCATCAGCGCCACAGTAATGGCGATAAGCGGATCTATCCAATGCACATGATGCCCAACCCACAAAAGTTCTATCAGCCATATCAACCCCAATCCCAGCATAACGCCCATAGAAGTATAAACATCCGTACGCAAATGCCAGGCATCGGCTTTTATGGCTATGGAATCGGTTTCATTTCCCACCTTGAAGAGCATCTGGGAAACCGCCATATTCACAAAAGAGGACAGTCCCATAACCAGAATGCCCCAGCCGATAAGTTCTATGGGCTGGGGGCTGATGAGCTTTTTTACGGCCTCATAGATAATCCAGGCTGCCGCGAAAAAGATCAGTATGGCTTCCACGAAGCCTGAAATATTCTCAAATTTACCGTGGCCGTAATGATGGTCTTTGTCGGCCGGCTGGGCTGAAGACCGCACCGCAAAATAAGCGATGATCGCCGCCGCCAGATCTATACCGGAATGAATGGCCTCCGAGAGTACGGAAACAGAACCGATGACCAGGCCCACAATAAGCTTAAATACCACAAGGGCGCTGTTTGACGCCACTGACAGCTTCACCACATCGGTCTTCGCGGTATTAACGTCTTTTTTTTTCATGCCTTTCCCGCCCCGCGGATGAAATTAGGGGCTGCTGAAAAAACCAGCAGCCCCATAATTATATGGAAACCTATATTATTCGCACTTTATGCAGGTAACCGGACAGTTGGCGGCCGCGGACTTACAGGCCTCCTCTTTGCCGGCGGGCACGGGATCGGCGATGACAACGGCTTTCTCGCCTTTCATCTCGAACACCTCAGGGCAGTCGCTGGCGCACAGACCGCAGCTGATGCATGCGGCTTCATCCACAATAGCTTTCATTTGAACCTCCGGATTTATTTAGCAGTTGCCGACCTTTCAATATTCCTATGTACACACAGATTAAGGTACCGTTCACGCATACTAAACCCAATAGATTATACTTAAGTTTAAAACTTAATTGCGGATAAAATATCCGGCTGCCGCTACCCGTTTATCCGTTGAGTGGTCGCCTTATCAAAAACATGCATGTTTTCATAGTTGAAACAGACCGCGACCTTGCTGCCGGGACTCTGGTTGAAAAACGCTTCCACCGTGGCCAGAACGCGGGTATCTCCGACCTTGATATAAAGGTTTTCCCTGTGGCCGAGCAGTTCGCTGACTTCCAGCATACCATCCAGCTTCTCGGAACATTTTTCGCGCGCGGCGCCGCCCACAAGAACGTCGTCCGGACGCACTCCGACCACCACTTCCCGGCCGTCATGCTCCGCCGTTTTGGACAACAGGAAAGAGGGGATATAAAGGGATATGTCATCGTTCTTTAAATACAGTTTATCGCCTTCGACCTTAAGCTTGCCGCGAATAAAATTCATCGTGGGACTGCCTATAAAACCGGCTACAAAAAGATTTACCGGTTTACGATAGACTTCTATGGGAGTACCCACCTGCTGGATAATACCATGGTTCATGACCATGATCCGGCCGGCCAGGGTCATAGCCTCCACCTGATCGTGAGTGACATAAATGATGGTGGCGTTAAGGCGCTGATAAAGTTTGGCGATTTCCACGCGCATTTCTTCGCGCAGTTTCGCGTCAAGATTCGAAAGCGGCTCATCGAAAAGGAAAACTTTGGGCTTGCGCACTATAGCGCGGCCTATGGCCACGCGCTGGCGCTGGCCGCCGGAAAGCTGTTTGGGCATCCTTTTCAGCAGTGTGGTCAGCTGAAGGATATTGGCGGCCTCGGTAACCCGTTCTTTTATCTCGGCCTTCGGGGCTTTGCGCAGGCGCAGAGCGAAACTCATGTTCTCTTCCACGGTCATGTGGGGGTAAAGGGCGTAATCCTGGAAGACCATGGCTATCTGTCGCTTGCTAGGGTGCATATTATTGACCAGCACATTATCTATATGGATCTCGCCGTCGGTTATTTCTTCAAGGCCGGCCAGCATCCTCAGAAGCGTGGTTTTACCGCAGCCGGAAGGACCGACTATGACCACGAATTCATGGTCGCGTATTTCCGCGTCCACCCCGTTCAGGATCAGGTTCTCGTTGAATTTTTTGGTTACTTTGGAAAACTTTACGTCAGCCATATCGGACTCCTTTTCAAAAACCATTCAGGCGGCGGGTATCAGGCGCGGATGTAATTTTTTCACATCTGCCGCCGGCTCATCCCTTCACGCTGCCGAGCGTAAGACCCGAGATCAGCCACTTTGAGGAATACAAAAAAACGGCCAGTACCGGTATAGTTACAAGCATAGAACCGGCAGCGAACATACCCCATTGCGTAATATATTGGCCCTGCAGTTCAAAAAGCCCCAGGGTCCAGGTATACTGTTTGGAACTGAACAACACGACTCTAGCCACCAGATATTCGTTCCAGGCGGTGGTGAAATTAAAGAGAAAGGCGATACTTAGCGCCGGAGTGGAAAGCGGCAGGATAACTCGGTAGAAAGCGCCAAGCTGGCTGGTCCCATCCACAAGCGCCGCCTCCTCAAGCGAACGGGGGATGGTGTCGTAATATCCCTTAAGTATCCAGATACTGAACGGAAGCGAGGACACGGAATAGGCGATGATTATTCCGAGATAGGTATTCATCAGGCCAAGCTTCATGATCATCAGGAAAAGCGGCAGGATAAGCATACCGGCGGGGATCATCTGCGTAGAGAGCAGGAGTATCAGGCCGCCCTTTTTGCCGCCGAATTTGAAACGGGAAAAAGCGTAAGCCGCGGTTGAGGCCAGACTGACCCCGATGAAAGAAGTGGTTACCGTGATAAGCAACGAATTCCAGAGCCAGCGCAGAAACAGAGTTTCTTTGAGCAGCCGGACGTAGGCGGCAAAATCAGCCCCTTTCGGCAGGAGCGCGAGATCTGTGGAGAATAGTTTATCTCCGGGGCGTATGGAAACCGACAGGATACGCAGGAGTGGATAAACACAGATCACCACAAAGGAGATAATAGCGGCGTGAATGAGCAGATACTTCAGGAATTTCTTTCTTCGATACGCCGCCGCTTCTTTGTTCATAAATTAGCGCTCTTCCTTCGCCGCGTCAAAAGACTTAAGGTAGAAAACTGAAACAAAAAACAGAATAGCGAAGATGACTATGGCAAAAGCCGCGGAATAACTGTAGCGGTTATAGGTGAACGCCGCCTTGTACAGCGCCGAAACCAGGATATCCGCGCGTTCCGTGCCGCCTGACTGGCCGGTGACCAGATAGATCACGTTAATATTATTAAAAGTCCAGACCGTGCCCAACGTGACAGCCGGCATCATCACCGGACGGATGAGCGGGATGGTGATAAAGCGAAGCTTCTGTAAATAAGAAGCCCCATCGATGTCGGCGGCGTCATAGTATGAACTGGAGATGGATTGCAATCCACCGAGAATTACCACCATCATGAACGGGATACCAAGCCAGATATTGATCAGCGTGCAGGTAGTAAGCGGATAGTTGCTAAGCCACTGAACGGGGCCCAAGCCTAAACCAGCCAGAAACGGATAAGCGGCCGCGAGCTTACCCAGCATTATATTAATAAAGCCGTATTGGGCATGAAATTCACCGCGCATCGCCAGGACCGCCACTACCTGCGGCATAGCCCAGGGGATAACCAGCAGGGTGCGGTAAAAACCTTTAAACCGGATGTGATTATTAAGCAGCAGGGCCAGCGTGAAACCACCCGCCACATGAAAAAACACATTTATGAAAGTCCACCATAGCGTACGTCCCAGAAGCGCCCAGAAAGTGACTTCAGAAAGCGGAGAGGTGGTAAAAACATCGATATACTGCCGGAGGCCCACAAAAGGCAGATAGCCGGTGTTTTTCCACTGCATTATAGTCGTCAGTTTTAAATCGCTGAATGAAAGGTAAACTTCAAAAACAAAAGGATAGACCAGCAAAAGCGCCAAGCCGATAAAAGCGGGCGCCAGCAGCAGGTATGCCAGTTTACTACGGCCTTTGACGATATGCCGGAAAAACGGCGCGATCAGGCCTTCCGAACCCAGGAGCCACAGAAAAATCCTGACAGGTTCCGTAACCAGACCCATGGCGAAACACCCTGCCGCGCCGGCCAGCGGGAAACCCAGAAGCGCTGCGGGGAAGAACCAGCGCCGGTCATAAAATTGGAAATGGTAATAGAAATACCCCTCTATGAGCGCGATACCCGCGATCACAATAAATACGAACCATAGGACCTCATATACGGAGTATAGAATTTCCATAAGTATTCCGGAACTTACAGGACAAAACGCAAAGTGTCGAATCGTTTACCGCGTGATCCGGATAAGGGATCGCGCGTTTCAGCATCGGCCGGGAATTTTATAAAAAATTCCGGGGTTACCGGTTCATCTCCGAAATTTTCAGGTCCGCATTTTGCTGCATCTTGCGGGTCGCATCTTCGACACTGAGCTTCCTGCTGGTGGCAAGTCCCAGATAATTCCTGGCCGAATCCCAGATGGCGCGCATCTCCGTGGCCATGGACATCGGCCGCCCTTTTGAGATCTGGTCCATGGACACCCGTGAGACCTCGGTGCCGGTGATCTCAGGCGCCTTTGAAGCCTCCGCGAGGGCGGGCAGGCGCTGCAATTCCTTGAACTGCCTTATCTGATTATCGCTGGTTGTGTAGAAATCCATCAGCCGTTTGATCATCTCAAGCTTTTCAGGCTTCACTCCGGAGCTGACCATAAAGTACTTGCCGCTGACCATGGGCGCGGGCCATAGCCCCGTTTGGGAAAGCTTCGGGATAAGCGCCAGGCCGAAATCTCTTTTAAAATGCTGCTGGTAACCGGAAATGGACCAATCGCCGTTTATTATGAAAGCGGTCTTGCCTTCTTTGAAAAGAGAGTCCATGCAGTTGTAATCGCATTCCGGCGGAGCGTATTTTTTATTAAATTTCAGGTCCAGATAAAAATTGATGGCGGAACGCATGGCGGGCGTATCCAGGGTCGGCGTTTTATTGTCTATGGGCCAGCCGCCGAACGCCGCCAGCCAGGGCATAAGCCAGAAAGGCTCTCCCATGTCGAAAGCCATACAGAAATCCAATTTATAGGCTTTGGCCTCATTAGCGCAGAATTTGAACAGCTCATCGGTATTTTTAGGCGCGGTCTTCACGTACTTTTTGTTGAAGAACATCATCAGGTGATTGCCGTTAGATACGGGCACGCCCCAGATGTGGCCGTCCAGAGTGATAGCCTGCAACACGGCTTTATTATACTTGGAAGCGTCGATCAAGCCATCCACCGGGCGGATAAAACCGGAAACCGCGAAAAGACCGGCGGTATCGGAGGGGCACATGATCAGGTCCGGCGCCACACCGGCAAGCGAAGCCGCCTGGAACTGCTGACGCAGGTCTTCGGTCTGGTAATGGGTCCGTATTATGCGGATATCTTTACTTTCAGGGAGCCTTTTAAAAGCCGAGAAAACGGAATCTATATAAGGCGCGACTTGCGCGTCTTCCTGTTCCCACACTATGATAGTGGAAGCATCAAGAGGGGACTTCGGCCTGGAGCAGGAGGTAAGAAACAGCAACGCCGGAAACAAGCCGAGTGCCGCGCCCTTAATTAAGTTTTTCAAGTTAAGCCCCAAACCCCAGGCCTGTCCAGAGCCATAAACCCGATACGGCCCCGATCGCAGGTCAATCTTTGGAAATGTTGGTTATCGCCGCCAGCAACGCCACCAGTCCGGCAAGTTTAAGCGCCGTCCACCAGGAGATCTTCGCGGCCACATAGCCGGCTGCCACGGCGCCGGGGCATAGCTCCGGAATGGTCCACATCCAGAACCATTTTATAAGAAAAATACCCAGCACGAATATAGCTATAACCCAAAACACAATTGCGGGAATGCCGAGTAAAAGCATATTTCGAAGCTTCATAAAAAAATTCTAACAAATAAACTCCGCCGAAATAAAGCATTCTTTTTCAAACAGGCCGGGGAGCGGTTTTTTAGGTATAATAATACTCATTAAGAGATTAAAAAGGAGGGGAAAATATCACATGAAAAAAGCACTGTTCGCGATAATGCTGGCGGCGGTCTCCGGCTACGTTTACGCCCAGACCCCCGCCCAGGAGCCAGCGCCGGCGGAAATTAAGGTGGACAAAGTATGCACAGCCGCCTCCGTTGAGAACAGAGAGCCGGTCAATGAAACTTCAGCCTTTGACAAGACCATAGGCAGGATCTATACCTGGACCAAAATCACCTCAACCGACGCGCCCGTCAAGATCAAACATATCTACTATGCCGATGACAAAAAAGTGGCGGAAATCGAGTTGAACGTCAAAGCCAAAACCTACCGCGTATGGAGCAATAAAGCGGTATGGCCAGGAAACTGGAAGGTGGAAGTAACGACCGAAGACGGCAAGATGCTTTCCGCCGTCACATTCACCGTCTCCGGGACAGCCGCGCCTAAAACAGAACCCGACACCCAGGGCAAATAACCGCATAAAACCCCGCCGAACAGTTCCCGGCGGGGTTTATAATTCCATGCTGACCACCCGAAAAAACGAAAAACTTTTCTGGCGCCATAAAGCCGGGCTGTATCCCCTGCCATTCGACCCGGCCACGTTCAAAAAAACCTCGCGCATTATCGCTTCGGCGGAAGCTCTCGGCGCGGACTTTCGCGGGCGGGACCTATTGGATATCGGCTGCGGCACAGGCATTTACGCTTTGGTGCTGGCAAAAAAGGCCCGGCGCGCGCTGTGCCTGGATTCTTCCGGAAGAATGTTACGGCGTTTACGGGCTGAGGCTAAAAAGCGCGGCATAAAGAACGTCCGGACGCTCAAAAACATATGGGGGGACGTGGAGACCGGCAGCGTGGCCAAAGAATTCGACATCGCTTTGGCTTCGATGACTCACGCCGTAATAAATTTAAACGACCTGAAAAAAATGGAAGCGTCCGCCCGCGAGCTATGCGTCTATATCGGCTGGGCCGGAGTAAGAAAGAATCCGTTTTGGGAAATAGTTTACGCCCATCACGGGGCCGAGTACACAGCTCCGGAAGGCGCGGAGAGAATAGTTCCGCTGCTCAAAAAACTGGGCAGAAAATTCAAGCTCTTATATTTCAAGGATTCCTGGCAATGGAACGGGAAACCGGAAGAAGTGCTAAAAGACATAGCGGTCAACCTAAAGGTTAATAATGCTAAGCCCGACAATCCCTGGCTGAATAAATTTATCAACAGTAAAATAAGGAACGGGGTATTAACATACACCACAACCGCCCGCAAAGCCTTGATAGTCTGGAAACCTGGAACTGACGCTAAACCGGCTTTGTAATCCTGCGACGTAAGACTTGAAGCATACCAGCCGACTTGCACGCTGCGTATAAACCCGGGAATATCAATTCAACCGAACGCGGAGTTCTTTTACCTCTTCGGGACTGCCGATCACTATAAAAACATCTCCCTGCTTTATCCGTCTGGAGCCGGTGGGATTTATCTCATAAGAATTCCCGGAAGCGTTCTTCACCGCCACCACCAGAGGACAGTTCCCCTCGCTCCCTTTGAAATCCCCCAGTTCTTTCCCCTCCGCGCCCGTCCCGGCCGGCACATCCTCGAACCTGAAATGCCTGCCGTCACGCATCATCTGGTCAAGGAACTGCGCCGTGCTCGGACGCACCATTTCCGCCGCCATCCTCAAACCGCCGATGTGGAAAGGGCTTATAACTATATCGGCCCCGCTGCGCACCAGTTTTTCGCGCATGGCCGGATCGTTCTCGTTCTGGACCATAATTATCCTGATATTCGGTTTATGACCGCGGGCGGTAATAGCGATAAAAGCGTTATCCTTGTCGTGCTTCAGGGTGCAGAAAATGCCCCTGGCGTTCTTCAGATTACACTTGAGCAGAACCTCATCGGTGGCCGCATCCCCGGCGGCCACGCAATAACCCATTTCCATGAATTTCCCGACCTCCGTCGCGTCCAGCACTATAAGTATAAAGGGTTGTCCGGTTTCCGCCAGTTCCTGAGCAATACTAAGCCCCGTGTGGGTTGCGCCGCAAACCAGGTAATGGTCTTTCATGTTAGCTATTTTATAATCCATTTTAAGTCTCCTGAAGATATCTTTCATCTCGCCCTCTATCAAGAGGGCCGTAATGCTGGAGAAGATATAAGTCATCGTGCCAATACCGCCCAGGATAAGAAAAATAGTGAACACGCGTCCCGTATTCGACAGCGGATGTACTTCTCCGTAGCCTATGGTCGCAAGCGTTATTACAGTCATGTAAAGGGCGTCAAGGAAATTCCAGCCCTCTATAACGATATATCCGGCAACGCCCGCTGAAAAGAGCGCCAGCAGAGCTAAGAACGGAACAGTTATGCGGTTCTTAATATCCTTCATACGGGATAAATCCGGAAAACCCGGTTAAGTTTTTGGGGAAGGCCGGAGAAAAAGGATGAATGCCGGGTAATGAAAAGAATCTTCATGTTTACAGGCGTCTTTTCTCTAACCTTCATCCTTCAAAAAATCACCACTGTAGTTTTCACACACCGAATTACGGTATGGAATAGATTACAAACGCAATTTCAGCGCTATTTAACCTTCACCCTGTGCGCCGGATGAGCCGCGATATCGGCCAGACCCGGTTTCTTGACACATTCCTTTTCAAACGCCCTGTCCCGCAAAGTGTTGCGGTAATCGGATTTCTGGAAAGCGTAGGTGAATTTTGTGTGAACATCGTAATTACCGTTCAGGAGGCCGGCCACATCTTCCACAAACACCCTTTCTTCATCGGTGGGAACCACAAAAATCCTCACCTTGGAATCTTTAGCGGAAATTTCGGTTTCAGCGTTGCGGGTTCGGGAAAGCTCGTTTTTAGCGGCGTCATATTTTATACCCAGAAATTCCAGGCCATCCAGCGCCCTGGCCCTGGTGATGGAGCCCTTTTCTCCGACACCGGCGGTAAACACCACCGCGTCCACTCCGCCCACCGCGGCCGCGTAGGCTCCGATATATTTCTTGAGACGGTAGGACTCAATTTCTATCGTAAGCCTGGCGCGTTCGTCTCCGTCCTCGGCCGCCATTTCCACGTCGCGGCGATCGGTGAACTTCTCCGTGATGCCGAGGATGCCGGACTTCTTATTCAGGATGGAATCCATCTCTTTGGCTTTGAGACCCTCCTTCTCCATTACGTAAAGCCCGATGGCGGGATCGTGATCTCCGGCGCGCGTACCCATAACAAGCCCCTCTAAAGGGGTGAACCCCATGCTGGTGTCATAAGACACGCCATCCTTCACGGCGTTGACCGAGGCTCCGTTGCCGATATGACAGACAATGACATTGGTCTTAAACGGGTCTTTGCCCAGTATCACGCTCGTGCGCTTCGCAACATAAAGGAAAGATGTGCCATGAAAGCCGTAACGTCGGATCGCGTAATCCCGATACCATTTGTAGGGGAGGGCATAAAGATAAGAAGAGGCCGGCATGGTCTGATGCCAGGCCGTGTCCATGATCGCCATGTGCGGGATCTTGGGCATAAGATCCTGGGCCGCTTCTATACCAAGAATGTTAGGAGGATTATGCAGCGGCGCCAAACCGGCCAGTTCATTGAAGGCCTCCAGGGTTTTAGAATCGATAACCACCGACTTCACGAACTTTTCACCCCCATGTACCACTCGGTGGCCTACGGCCGCTATGACTTTCAAGTCCTCTATAACTCCATGGGTTTTATTGGTCAGAGTGTCTATGACAAGTTTTATGGCCTCTTTGTGGGTCGGGCAGTCGTGTTTTAACTCTAATTTTTCCCGTCCCGGCACCTCATGGCTCACGAATGAGCCTCCGACACCAACCCGCTCCACCACACCCGACGCGAGGGGAGCTTTTTTTTCCCAGTCAAAAAGAGAGTATTTTACGGACGAACTGCCGCAGTTAAGAGAGAGTATTTTCATATATTGTCCTTACGATACGATGAGTTTGAGACCTGCGTTTATTTTACAAAACTTTACCGGCTTTAGGTGTGCCCGCCTTCCCGGAAGTTAGCCAGAATCCTGCAGTTCAACTTGGTTTCCATTGGAAGATCAGGTGAACAAAAAAATGCCATGAGCTTGATAATTTTGATACCATTTACAGGTTGCAATAGTCGCTTTATTTATGAAAAAAACGATCATCATTTCAACCGGAGCCGCTGGATTGCTGCTTGCGGCCTTTGTAATTTTCAGATACATAAACTATTCAATGGAACCGGCCGAAGTCTTTCGCAAGCTTTCAGGGATGCGGATGGCCATAACCTTTTTCCGCCTGGCCACGGGCCGCCAGCCCTCCGACATCGGAGAAGTGATACAAAACGGCAATCTGGAAGCTGTTCCGCGGATCAAACTTAAACGGCATCTTGCTTCCTCAAAGGTAAGAAAAACCGCGAAACTGATCGTCCGGGATACCGGCGGCTGGGGTTATGTAAACGACCCCGCAGACCGGGATTTCGGCACAATTTTCATAGACTGCACCCACAAGGACGAGAAAGGAAGATACTGGAGCGAATTTTAACCCTTTTAACCGCTATTTCCGGGGTTACACCGTAAGCGCGTCTTCGTAAAGACGATAAGCCAAATTAGTGACCACCGGCACCGACATGCTGAAATTTACCTGGTCGTATGCCATTTTAGAGATGGTGTGGCAGACAGCCGGATTCCCTATCAGATAGATTATGGCCTTGGCGAAGGAAGCGGCGTTGCCAGGCTCCACCAAAACGCCATTACGCTCATTAATGGTAAAATCGCTCAGCCCCCGCACCCTCGGAACCACGCAGGCCACTCCTGAGGCCTGCGCTTCTATGAACGACATGGAAAGAGCTCCGCACTCGGTGGTCTTTACGAAAATGTGAAGCATGGCCATCACCTCCGGGATATCGTTGCGTTCCCAGAGCACATCAACCTTGTGACTGATATCCAGATTCCGGGCCATAGCCCGGATACGTTCGTCTTTGAAACCAACCACCATAAAATTCGTTTCCGGCAGAACCGATAGAACCTCTTTCGCCACCTTAAGGAAAAATTCCTGCTCCTTTAAAGTCTTATCCATGCTGATGGTGCCGACCTTATACGGCCTTTTCAGGAACATGGCGGGCTTGATCAGCATGGCGCTCTCCCAACGGCCTATATTCAGAGCCGGCGGAACGACAAAGGTCTTAGCGGGGTCTATGCCGGCGGCGCAAAGATCCTCCTGCACGGACGGACATGAGGCTAGAAAGCGCGTGACGTAAGGTTCCAGGTCTTTAAGCCTTGCCATCGTTTTGGGCCCTCCCAAACGGATCTGACTGATGAATATCTTGGAAGCGGCCGAGATATTTTTAAAAAGCCGGACATTGACCAAAGCCAAGTCGAAGAAATGAACCACGTCGTAACGCGAAGCTTCAAAGAATCCCAGCTTGTACAAAAAAGGCATCTGTTTTATGGGGAGATTGTGCTTTTCGGCTTGAGCGTAAAGCTTTGAGTCCCTGGGGCACATCAATACGGCATTGTGTCCCAGTTTCCGGAGCTGAACGGACATATGCAGAGCCTGATAGGCCACAATATCCCACTGTTTGGAATCCACTATATTCAAGATGTTCATTGTCGTTCGCTATCAATATCCGGGAACCGTATCAGGGCCTATGACCGCCGAACCTGAGGGAAGCAGCGCCCCGAGGTGAGGCGGCGCCCGGTGGCGCCGCCAACCCCATCCCTTCTAATTCGGCTATTTCTTTCCTGGAGTTGTCTATGTAAAACCTGTCCTTGGTGGTTTCCAGGATGGTCTTATATATAGAATAGGCGGCGCTGTAATTGCCCGCCTTTTTGTTCAGGAAAGCGGCCAATTGGCGCAGCATCACCGGACAATCCGGTTCCATGATCAGCGGAGTTATGATCCTGGCCACTTTGGCCGGGTCCTTTGACTTGCTATAGCCGATGGCGGCCAGAAGCGTGGCATATTTCCATTCCTTGGGATGATATACCAAAGCTCCGTTCAGGAACCCGACAGCTTCCTCCGGCCTGTGCAGGTTGAAGGCCAGGGAGCCGGCGGTATAAAGGCCGGCATTGGTAAAATACGGGTCCAGCGCCAGGATATGGCTGGCCAGGGGAAGGAAATCCGGATATTGACCTTCGCCGAAATGCGCTCCCGCGCAGTGATGCCCCGGTTGGCCGTGACCGGCGTCCGGCATCTCCGCATACAAATTCTCCCGCTCGTCGATATCCGGCGAGCCATAGTACTGCATTAGCCTGATAAACCACACGTCGGCGGCCAGCCGCCGCATCCCCAAACTGAGAGCCAAGGCGTCTTCCACCGCGCTGTACCTGACCTCCCGTATATTATCCGGAGGCGGAAACGCCGGGATGGAAGTTAAAAAGATCCATGGTCCGGTAAATGCCAGAGCCGCGGCCGCCAGCACAGGAAGCGCCAAATAGATCAGGAAAACAGCGAAGCGGCGGTTAGCCCGGGAATTACTATCGGAATAGTTTTTCATTCGGGTAAAAAAGCATATCCTTGGATATTGCCTGAACAAGACGCCTGGGATACTTTAACAAGCTAAAATTCTTTTTTTCTGAACAGCACGAGCGAAAACAGATACGGAGCGGACACCCACAACAGGAGGTATGCGGCCAGGAAACCGGGGCCTGCCGGGGCGGGGCCCGACGCGCCCAGATCGCGCGCGTTAAAAAGCTGAAAGTTGGGTATAAAATACGCACACGCCTTGAGAAGCAGCGATGCGGACCCCGAAGACTTGTTGATAAGGAATTTCGCCTCCGAAGTAAAGTGGCCCAGAGTCCAGAGAATGCCTGAGATAGTAATGGTGGAAACCGTAGAAGTGGAAAAAAGCGAAATGAACAAAACCGCCGAGATAATGATAAGCAACTTGCACCAAATAAAAAAGACGGCTTTAAGATAGAACGGCGGCAGCGCAAAGCCCCTGAAAGATATCAGACTCAGCTGGATCAACGCCATCACGCCCAACATCAGGGCCAAGGACGCATAAAGACCGGCGGCCTTGCCGGCCAGATAGGCCGGGCGGGGAACGGGCCGGGAGAAGATAAGGTAGATGGTTTTGGTCTCTATCTCGCGGGTTATGGTGGAGGCAGCGGCCAGGAGAGCATAGGCCAAAGCTGTCAATTCCATGAGCGCAAGACCAAGATCGGTGATCACCCGTGCCTCTTCGTCCATCGCCATAACGCCCGCCAACAGCGACGCGTAGATTAGAACTCCGGCGAATATCACAAACAACGCAAAAAAACGATTCTTGTAATTTTCAACCAGGGAATGCCGGGCGATATTCCAGGCCGTAAAAAAATTTTTCATAAAACCACCTTCTTTTCAGGAACCTGGTTTCAGGCCGGATACGAATCGCCTGTCACCGGTGTCTTTACCGCGTTCACAAATATCTCTTCCAAGCCGCCTTTAACGTTCTCCCATTCCGCACGCGCAACCGTTTTAGCCAGGCGCCCCTGTACCAAAATAAAAACCCGGTCGCTCACCTTTTCCAGCTCAGAGATGCTGTGCGAGGATAGGAAAACAGTCCTATTGGACCCGTTGAAATCGGAGATAAGGTTTCTTATCTCATGGATAGCGAGCGGATCGAGACCGCTTACCGGCTCATCCAGGATCAACAGTTCGGGGTCGTGAACTATAGCCTGCGCCACTCCCAGACGCTGCATCATGCCTTTTGAAAATTCAGCGGCTTTTTTAGCCGCGTGAGGTTTGAGTCCCACTTTCTCAATAATGGCGTCCACACGCGAGCGCGCCTCCGCCCCTTTTAACCCTGAAAGCCCGGCATAATAGAGCAGGGCCTCCGCCGCCGTAGAATAGGGATAGAAATAGGGAAGTTCCGGCAGGAACCCTATGCGTTTTTTCGTATTTACATCCGAGGGGGAAAGCCCGAAGATGGAAATGGAACCGGCATCGGGGAACAGCAGGCCGGTCATGAGTTTCATTATGGTGGTCTTGCCGGCCCCATTAAGGCCCAGAAGCCCGGCTATCTCGCCTCGTTCAAGGTCCAGGCTGAGCCCGCGAAGCGCGGGAATCTCCAGGGACTTAAACAAGCCCGGCCGGCGGTAGGACTTGGACACATTGGAAAACGAAACCACCTTCTTGTGATCGATATTCGTCACCCCGATACCTCCTTAAAACGTGCGGGGAACCCGCTGTTAAGCCGCCCCTCCTTTGCTTAATCCAGGCGAAAGGGGCACGCCTGTAAAACGATCCGCATCCGTTAACTTACCGAATTTATTTCGGCACATTAAGCGATTCTTTTTTAAGCCGCTTAAGTTCCGCGTCAATATCGCGCAGAGGAATCTTTCCCTGCCGCAGGAACGAGGAATGAAATTTTCTCAGATCGAAATATTTATCTTCCGTGCGCATATAATACCCGCGCATCTCAAGTATCCGATCCATTCCCATTATGTAACTCAGACTCTCAGTGGGAGACAGCGAGATCCGAAGGACCTCGGTCTGGGCCTGGCCCTTGGACATGTAAAAAGTTTCCTGAAAAAAACCGACAGCCTCTTCATAAGTCATCTTATTGGTGTGCAGCGCGGTATCCACATAGGCCCGGCCGGCGCGTAGAGCGCGCACGTATACACGGAGGAATTTAGCCCAGTAAGAGGAATAATAGCCCATCTCTCCGGCCATTAATTCGGCATAGCAAGCCCAGCCGTTTGTTACCATCGGCTGATTGGCTATTTTCCTTATCCGTGAAGAGTTGGAATCAGCGGTGTAACTGCGCAGGTGCATGCCGGGCATAATATCGAACGCGACAAGCAGCTCTATCTGCGCATAATTAAAACCGGAGGACAAGATCCTTTCCTGTGTGGGCGCGGGCAGCTTGTCGGAAGGCAGCGCCAGATATAGTTCCGAAACCCTGACGTCATCCAGGGCGAAAGGCTCCGCATAATAGACATAGGGCAGCGCCGCGCTCATAAAATCCGGCATTTTCCTGATGAGCAGCCTCTGTTTAGGGAACTCCACAACTTTATATTCGTCAAAATGCTGATAAGCGCGGTCCACCTCATCCTGAAAAACCTTAAGAACGTCGCTTAGCGGGGGATGTTCCTTGGGCAGCTTGGCCATAACCCCTTTCCAGCCTTTTTCCTTCGCCAGCAGAGCATCGATATTAACGGCTTCTTTAGCCAGGTCCTTCAGCGCGGTTTTACAGCTTTTTTTAGAGTAACTCAGCGCCGAACCGGGAGTGATGCTCAAACCGTGCCAGCGCTCCAGATAGAACCCATAGATATAACTGCCCGCCCGGAACTCGCCATCGGAGTTGGGGATAATTTCGTTTTTAAGAAAATCACGATAGCGGGTCAAAGCTGTTTTGACTTTATCCATGATCTCGTCCACCTGGGTTTTAAGGACCGGATCATACCGGGTATACCCCCTGAACAGCGGGATAAAATCGGAAACACCGTTAAGAGCGCTATCGGTCAGCTTAAGAGCCTGTTCGGCCCAGATTCTGGGCGGATGAAAGAGATTGCGTTCGGCTTGTTCCAATATCTGCGGAAATTCCCTTAACCGCACCATGGCGTTGCCGGCGCGTATGTTGTAGTCTCCGAAATCCTTGGAAAGCAGGTGATAAGCGGAGAAAAGCGGTTCCAGATAATATTGCGGACGCATTTTAAGAAGGCCGAGGTTCTCCATTTCATAAATGTCCACTTCAAGGAGATGGTCCAGCACGACATAATCAACCTGGAGAGAGGGGTACATTGAAGCTGTTTTAATGTCATGGAGTTTGGAACGGAGGTTTTTAAAAGCTTCCAGCTGTTTGTTAACCCGTTCCTGGGTGCGCTGGGTAAGAACGGAGTCGGTTCCATGGATGCCCATGCGGGTAGCGCGTTCCGGATCATACATCTGCACGGTCGCGAGATACTGCCCGAGAACTTCGTTGAGTTTGGTGTTTTCCAGCGCACCCTCTACTTCCTGCGTGGTAAGGGTGGCTTCATACGCGGAAACCGGAAGGATAGAAATGAGAGGGGGAAATATAGAAACGAAAAAGAAAAATCCTATGAAAAACTTTTTTTCATTCAAGAACAAGGTTTTCATAATTACAGCTCGCGTAAGTCGTTAAAGGCGGAACAGACGGAAGCCGGCCGGAAGCAGGCATCCGGCACCCCTACCTCCGCCCCTTCACTTTTCTTTTTGGAATGAATTTTGGGGCCCCCGCGGAAGCGCCGGATTTATCCAGCGCAAGCGCCAGGACCTCGTCCATGGAAGCCACCGGGATCAGGCGCATCTTGTCTTTTATTTCCGCGGGAATCTCTTCCAGTTCCTTAAGATTAGCCCTCGGAAACAACACGGTAAAAATATCTTCCCTGAACGAAGCGATAATCTTTTCTTTCAGACCGCCTATGGCAAGCACCCGGCCGGTCAATGTCACTTCACCAGTCATAGAGAGTCCGTTTTTTACAGCACGGCCGGTCAACAGACTTGCAAGCGCGGCGGCCAGGGTTATGCCGGCCGAAGGACCGTCCTTGGGAATGGCGCCTTCCGGAATATGGATATGAAAATTATGGGACTGGATATAGGAAGAGGACACCAGCTCCCTGGATTTGATGTATGAAAACGCGGCCTGCGCCGATTCCTTCATAACATCTCCAAGCTTACCGGTCAAAAGCAGGCCGCCTTTGCCGGGTACGGCCACCGCTTCCACGGTCAAAACTTCTCCGCCGTTCTCCGTCCATGCCAGGCCGGTGGCCAGACCCACGCCGTTTGCGGAATTTTCCTCCCGGAGGAATTTTGGAATGCCCAGATAATCCTGCAGGTTATCCGGAATCACCCTGACTTCTTTCAGACCTTTTTCCACAACTATGCTGGCGGCCCGGCGGCAAAGCGCCGCGATCTCCCTGTCCAGGTTCCTGACACCCGCCTCCCGCGTGTAGCCGCGGATAATGGCGTCTATGGCCACGGCGTCCAGCCGCACCATGTTTTCCTTTAATCCATGCTCACAAAGCTGCTTGGGGATGAGGAACTTTTTAGCGATCGCTATTTTTTCATTATGGGTGTAGCCGTTGAATTCTATTATTTCCAGCCTGTCCCGCAGGCTGACCGGAATGCCCCAAAGCGTATTGGCCGTGGCCACGAACATCACCTTGGAAATATCGAAAGGCACGTCGAGGAAATGGTCCATGAATTCCGAATTCTGCTCAGGGTCCAGGACCTCCAGGAGAGCCGCCGCGGGATCGCCGCGCCAGTCCGAGCCCATCTTATCTATCTCATCCATAAGGAAGACGGGGTTATTACTCTTGGCCTTCTTTATACACTGGATGATGCGGCCGGGCATGGAGGCCACATAAGTGCGCCTGTGGCCTCGTATCTCCGACTCGTCCCGGACGCCGCCCAGCGACATCCTGACGAAATTGCGTCCCATGGCGCGGCCTATGGAGCGGGCGATGGAGGTCTTGCCCACACCGGGGGGCCCCACGAAACAAAGGATGGGGCCTTTCAGTTTTTTTGTAAGCTTGCAGACCGCAAGATACTCTATCACGCGGTCCTTCGGCTTCTTAAGACCGTAGTGGTCTTCTTCCAGTATTTTGCGCGCCGAACCAAGATCTATGGAGTCTTTTGTCTCCACGCCCCACGGCAGGCTTACAAGCCAATCCAGATAAGTCCGGGACACGGTAGTCTCGGGAGAGAACGGGGTCATTCTGGCCAGCCGCGCAAGCTCTTTTTCAGCGGCCGCTTCCGCCTCCTTGGGCATCTTGGCGGTTTTGATCTTCTTTTTCAGTTCATCCAGTTCCTTGGAAAAATCGTCCTTCTGATGAAGCTCTTTCTGGATGGCCTTCATCTGCTCGTTGAGATAATATTCTTTCTGGGATTTCTCTATCTGTCCTTTTACCCGGCCGTGGATCTTCTGCTCTATATCCAGGATCTCAATTTCCTTGGCCAGCAGTTTTATGATCTTTTCAAGGCGATCTTTGGGAGCGGCGGTTTCCAGGATATCCTGACGATCGGAGATATTGAAGATGGAGTTGGCGGCGATGGTGTCGGCAAGTTTTGACGGGTCGTCCAACTGGGCCAGCATGGACACTGAATCCAGGGTTATGCGGGTGCCGAGCTTAACATATTCCTCAAAAATTTCCACGGCATGCCGCATGAGGGCGATTATTTCCGGCGTCTTCTCAACCGCGTCCTCAACATACTCAACTTCGGCCATAAGACAGGATTTTTCTTTATCCAGTTCCAGTTTTATGACTTTGGCGCGTTTGCGCCCTTCAAGAAATACGCGCATGGTGCCGTCCGGCATCCGGAGGGACTGCGCCACCTCGCTCAGAACGCCGTAAGCGTAAAGGTCGCCCGGCTCCGGGTCGTTGACGGACGGTTTTCGCTGCGCCAGAGCCAGCATGAACTTGCCGGACTTTAACGCGGTATCTATGGCCGCGACGGATTTAGGCCTGTCCACGGAAAGAGGCAGCGCCATATGGGGGAACAGCACAACATCTCTTATGGCGATGGCGGGAAGCGTTTTAGGATAGACTTGCGAAGCGGTTTCTGAAACGTCCATGTTGAAACTCCATAATATGGGGTATAGGCCCGGGTGACGAAGAAGCTTAGAAGTTAGAAGAAGGAACTACTTCCTCCGCGCTTCGATGCATCCGGGGATCCTTGCGCTTATTTTATTCACTTTTTCTTAAAATCAAACACGCCGTCTATGAGACCGTAAGCTTTGGCTTGTTCAGCGGACATGTAATAATTCCTTTCCATGTCGGCGCGGACCTTTTCCGGCGTCTTGGAGCAATGTTTGGCCAGGATCTCGATAAGACGGGTCTTATTCTCCTGCATTTCTCTGCTCTCTATCTCAATATCGGTGGCCTGGCCTGAAATGCCGCCGCCCCAGATCAAAGGCTGGTGGATCATAATGCGGGCATTGGGAAGCGCGTAGCGTTTGCCTTTGGAGCCGGCCGCCAGCAGAACGGCGCCAAAACTCATGGCCATGCCCATGCAAATGGTGGTGATGGGAGCCTTGATAAACTGCATTGTATCATAGACCGCCAGGCCGGCAGTGACCATGCCGCCGGGGGAATTGATGTAAAGGCTGATATCCTTGTCGTTGGCTTCCGCCTCAAGATACAAAAGCTGGGCTATAACGGTATTTGCCGAAGCCGTGGAGACGGCGCCTTCCGGATCTCCGATGAAAATGATCCTGTCTTTCAGGAGCCGGGAGTAAATATCATAACCGACCATGGCGCCCTGATTCCATTTTTCAATAATCGTGGGTATTATCATAAGCTGTTCCTCCGGTAGTTAGGCAGTCTGACGCGCATAGCGCTTGCTACGGCACAGGCTCCTAGTGCGTTTCTTCCTTTATCACGGCTTTGGACTTCACCAAGTCCATGGTCTTGTTCTCCACGATGGAAGACATTATATAGTCCTTGCGTTTTTCAAAAAGCTCCCGGGCTTTTTTCTTCTCTTCCTCGGTGTTCAACCTGGCAACCACCTTGTCCAGTTCGGCGGCAAGTTCCGCCTCGGTAGCGGTAATACTCTCTTTCTTGGCAATGTTGTGCAGAAGATAGGTAAGGCTTAGATTGCGCTCGGCCACTGGTTTAAGCCGCTCCATGAAAGCGTCCTCGTGTATTTCCTCGTCGGGATTGACGCGCTTTTTTAGGATCTCAAAAAGCTCATGGGCTTCTTCCCTGACCAAAGTGGGGGGGAGCTGCATGGGATTGGTCTTAATGAGGGCGTCCTCTATCTGGGTCATAACGTCCTTTTCGGTTTTCTCGGTTTCGCCGCGCTCCAGCAGCTTACGCACATTTTCTCTCAGTTCCTCCGCCGTCTTGACTCCGGCTTCCTTCAGAAAATTATCGTCTATCGCCGGCACGACTTTTTGCTTGATCTCCACCACGGTCGCCTTAAAACTCATTTTCTTCTCTCCGAAAGAAGATTCGAACTCGCGGGCCTCGCCCTTTTTAGCGCCGAGTATGTGGTCGGCCAGGCCGGCTATGGTCTGGGGACTGGACATATCCACTATCTCACCGTTAACATCGCCGTCGGAAACCTTGACGCCGTTCTCGTACGACTCATAGTTGACGATGACGAAATGATTCTTCTCCACGGGCTTGCCTTCCTCAACCGGCTTAAGGTAAGCGTTATATTCGCGCACCTGGTCGATGTACTTGGCCACGTCTTCGTCCACGACCTTTTTAATCTTGCGGGTGACGGCGATGTTCGTATAGCCTTTGGGATCAACCTGGGGATTGCATTCGAGCTGCACTTCAAAATAGAGGACCTTCTCCGGCTCATAGGAGACGTTTTTCATTATTGGCGTGACCACCGGCATGACCTTATCGGCCTTGAGTATCTCCGGCATGGCGGCCTTGGCGCTGAGATCCAGCACCTCGTCTTTCACCATGGAGGGGAACTGCGCTTTTATCATACCCAGCGGAACCTTGCCCGTCCGGAAACCGGGAATGGAAACTACCGACTGCAGGCGCACCAGGGCGGCCTCGGTAGCGGTTTTAAGGTTGGCGGGATCCACTGTCACGCCAAAAACGTGCACGCAACCTTCCTGTTTTATTTTTTTAATCCTGTCGCCGAACGTTAGAACTAAAGACATTGTATCCTCCGGAAACTGAGATTGAAACTAAAATGTCGAGACGGGGACTCGAACCCCGATGGGAGTGACCCCACATGGTCCTAAGCCATGCGCGTCTACCAGTTCCGCCATCTCGACCCCTCTGTCGCCGCCAGCCGCGCCATAAACCCTGCGCGGGGGCGGGATTGACCGCAATATAAAAGGGGATTCCTTTTCTTCTCGTTACGAGGCGTTGGCCGGAAAGTTTAAACCAAAACCTTCCCCTCGCATAGCGAAGGCGCGTTCCGCGCGGCACACACCCTTGCGGACCGGGCGCGCATAGCGCTGGGTCCGCAACCCGCTAACGCGGGGAATCCTGCAACAGGATTCGGAATAAAATTCTGATTGGGCCGTACTGGACTCGAACCAGTAGCCTTGCGCTTAAGAGGCGCCTGCTCCACCATTGAGCTAACGGCCCAACGTATTTATTTTACATAAATAATCCTGTAATTTCAAAAGTATTCCGGACTAAACCGAGAAATAAAAATGATTTTACCGCACGGCGGTATTGAAAACTCTATTTAGAACTGCTAGATTTAGGGATAATGACTATTTATTTATCCGCTGTGTTGCTGACGCTTTCCGCCCTGGTCCCGGCGCCAGACCTGTCCGCGGAAGAAAACCTCCTTAAGCCCCTGGGTGAAGCTTTCGGCGCATGGACCGACGGGCGGCCGGAAGATGCGATCGGCTCCCTGGAATACGTAGCCTTCCGTTCTTCAGATACCGCCCTGACTATCGCCGCAATAAAAGAACTTTCCGTAATACTGGCGGAACAGGGCAAAAACAGGGAAGCCCTGGCCCAGCTCGCAAGGGCCGAAATCCTGGCTCCCGAAGATCCTTATCTGGCCTTTGAAAGAGGATGGAACCTTTTAAGCCTTGAGAATCATGCGGACGCGCGGACAGCTTTTGAAAAAACCACCACAATGACGCGCGAAACCGATTTGATAGCGCAGGCTCGCTTCGGGATAGCGCTGACCGAAGCCCATCTTGGCGGCCCTGCGGAAACTGTGGCCGGTCTTCAGACCGTTTACAACACCTACCCATACCTTCTGTCCCCGGTAGCCCAAGTTATAAGCGAACAGTATGCAGTAATGAAAAAGCGCCAACCTTCCATTGTATTCCTTAAGGAGGCGCTTACCTATGACCCCCGTAACATCCAGGCGGAAATAGAACTAGCCCAACTCTATGATAAAGCCAACTATTACCTGCCGGCCTGGCAAACCTATTACACTATCTCCGAACTTGACCCAGAGGACGAATACGCGGCTAAAAAAACAGCCAAGCTGGTTAAATATGTCACGGGAAATCCGGATAATCTGCTCTACTGGACCCGCATGACCTGGCCCTCTCACACAAAACCTTTGAATTACGCGGACAACGATCTTGTCCGTTTAGGACTTTTTTCAGATGAGCAAGGCGAGCCCGGCGTGCTGACCGCATTTAATTTTATCGCCAACACCGACTTTTCCATCATCGATTCCCGCCTGGGGCAGGTGGGAGGCGGAAAGGCCAATATGCAATGGAGCGTAAAGTACAACTCCACGAACAAGATCTATGAAATCCGGGACGGCATGGGGTCGATAATCCATTCCACCCGCAACTCTTTCCGATTGGCGCCAAAGATAAAAGGAGGGGTTATACTTATAAAGAACCCCGATATAATAAAGCAGAGGGGTATAAACCGCGGCGACCGGGAAGTAAGCGGCGAACTGAGCATACTAATAAAAGAAACCGGCTTCCGCGTGATAAACACCGTACCGCTGGAGGTCCTTGTGCCCTCCATAGTCACCTCCTTAGCCGGCGGCTCCGGCCAGCTGGAAGAACTGAAAGCCCTCTCCATAGTAATCCGCTCAAAACTGGTGCACCTCAAAAACTCCAAACCTCACCGGGACAGCGACTACGATCTCTGCGACTCCGCTCACTGCCTGATATTGCCGGGACTCCAGGTCGAGAACGAATCCGTGCTTAAAGCCGTTGAACTGACCCGCGGGGAAGTACTCTCCAAAGACGGCGTGCCTGTGACGGGCGATTTCCATACCGCCTGCGGCGGTTTAACAGAAGAAGGCGTAATCGACGACGACCGCGGACACGTTCAGATGACCCCTTTCAACCTCTACCGCACCACCCTCCGATCCCCGCCCGGCAATCTGCTGTGCCTTAGCGAGGATAAAACCAAGGCTTCTGATGTCATCTGGACGCTATTGCTTGAGCCCAAGTGGATAGAGAACCGCCTGAACCGCGACGCCAAGGTCGGCTACATAAGATCCATGACAGTCCTTAAGCGGACCGCCAGCGGCAGGGCTCTTAGCGTGCGCGTGGAAGGCACCGCCGGCAGCGTGGTCCTGGAAGGCTTTGCCGCCATCTCACGAGCGCTCACCGGAGGCGCCCTGCGTTCGGCGCTTTTCACAATGCGGCCCATCTTCGAAGGGAAGTATCCCAAATATTTCATCCTGCGCGGCATCGGCACCGGAGACGGGCACGGCTACTGCGTGTTGGGCGGACACGGTATGGCAAAGGGACTCGGTTATAAATACACCGCCATTCTCCAGCATTACTTTCCCTATTATAAGGTAAAGAAACTGCCCGTCGCGGCGATTAAATAATCAAGCGGCTTAATTCGAAAGCGGCGGGGGAAACGAGACTGATTGTCGTTTACTATCTATCCTTAAATCACGTTTCACTTTCTGTAATTCAGTTTCTTAAATATCGCTGACTGACATTATGCGGATAAAAGTCCTTCACATAATAACAAAGCTCGAATTCGGCGGCGCCCAAGCCAACACGATCCACACCGTCGCGCATTTAAATAACACCCGTTTTAACGCGAAACTGGTCTCCGGCCCCGGCGGCATACTGGATGAAAAAGTTCCGCCGGGATCCATCATCTATGCTAACCATCTGGGACGTTCCATACGCCCTTTGAAAGACCTCCTGGCCCTCCTTGAACTGCGGGACATCATACGCGCCGAAGCGCCGCTGATAGTGCACACGCATTCCTCCAAGGCGGGGATACTCGGCCGCCTGGCGGCGCGCCTGGCCGGTACGCCTGTGATCGTGCACACTTTTCACGGTTTCGGTTTTCACGAGCGGCAACATCCGCTCAAGAAACGCCTTTTTATCTTACTGGAGAAATTCTGCGCCTTATTCTCCGACGCCCTGATATTCGTTTCAAACTCCAATATGAGTTACGCGCGGGACTACGGCCTGTGCGACCGGGGCGGTTGTTCGATTATACGCAGCGGCATACCGCTCAAAAATTACCCCGCCCGCCCGGACCGGGCGGCCAAGCGCCGCGAGCTGGGAGTGCCGGAGGACGCCTTGCTTATCGTAAGCATCGGCAACCTGAAGCCCCAAAAAAATCCCGGCCATTTCATCGCCGCGGCAAAACGCCTGACCGGCGCGCACAAAAATGCGGTCTTCATGCTGGTCGGAGGAGGAGAAGAACTGGAAGCCGCCCGCGCCCTGGCGAAAAAATCAGGACTCGAACACCGCCTGCTTTTCCCAGGCTGGCGCCACGACTCGGCGGAGATCCTCGCAGCCGCGGATATTTTCACGCTCACCTCTCTCTGGGAAGGTCTGCCCAGAAGCCTGGTGGAAGCGATCAGTACCGGCTTGCCTTCCGTCTGCTACAAGACCGACGGCGTGGCCGACCTGCTTTACGACGGCATCAACGGTTACACTATGGATCCGGGGGACATAGACACTTTCTGCCTGCGCCTGAAGGAACTGATGGAATATCCGGTCCGGCGCGCCGAGATGGCCGCAAAAGCCGCGGAAACGAACCTGACGGAATTCGACATAGACTATATGGTCCTCCGTCAGGAAGAGCTTTACACCGGACTTATAAAGAAAAAAGGTCTGTCACAATGATCCCTAAAATATCCGTGGTGATACCCGTTTACAACGAAAAAGAAAACATTAATGACTTGGCCCGTGAACTGTCCGAGGCCTTCAGCGCCTCGGGGCTCAGCTGGGAAAGCGTCTGGGTGGACGACGGCTCCACCGACGGGTCGGACATGGAGCTCCGCGGGATAGTGAAAAATCTGCCCGGCGCCAGGCTTATAAAATTCAGCCGCAATTTCGGCCAGACCGCGGCCCTTAGCGCGGGCATCAAATCCGCCTCGGGGGAATACATCGTCACCATGGACGCGGATCTCCAAAACGACCCGGCCGACATCGCCGCGCTTTTTAAAAACACCGCCGGAGGTTTTGATGTGGTAAGCGGCTGGCGGCGGAACCGAAAGGACCCTTTCTTCTCAAGAGTTCTGCCTTCCAGGATCGCCAACTTTATTATCTCAAAAGTTACCGGAGTGGGACTGCACGACTACGGCTGCACGCTTAAGATTTATAAAGCCCCGCATCTCAAAGCCATTGAACTATACGGCGAAATGCACCGCTTCCTGCCCGCCCTGCTGGGATACATGGGCGCAAGCATCGCCGAAATACAGGTGACACACCGACACCGCGTAAAAGGGCGTTCAAAATACGGGCTTACACGAACCTTCAAGGTGACTCTGGATCTTTTAACGGTAAAATTTATGGGGGATTTCCTATCGACCCCTATTTATTTATTCGGAGGCCTGAGTCTGGGGCTTTTTAGCGCGTCAGCCCTGATGGCGGCTTTCACGCTCTATAGGAAGATCTTTGATCATGTATTCGTAAAAGATCAGCCGCTTTTTCTGGTGGCTGTTTTTTTTGCGCTTGCCGCCATCCAGTTTTTCTTCATGGGGCTCATGACGGAGATCTTAGCGCGCACATACTACCGTTCCATCCGCAAACCCGCGTATGTGGTTAAGGAAACCCTGGATTTCGGGAAGTGACCAATAACAGGGTTTCTATCCGACCAGCCTTTTCAGACCTTTGAAAGCGCCTATAAAAAGGGGCGCCGCCGCGGCGAATATTGATTATGACCTCTGATAATTGATATTGTATCAGGCTATAATATGGAAAAGAGCCATGGACTTGTCTTTAGTACCGCGGAAATACGGGAAAAGGGCGGACTCACGCTCAAAAAAGCTCTTGATCCTGAATTTTTCGCCGATGTTTTAGAAGGCCCCGCTAAAGTGGCAAATGCGAATGTGGATCTGGTTTTTTCCGTGGGAGGCGACTCCCTGTTGCTGGAGGGCGCGGTAGAAGCGGGATTACACCTGGAATGCGCGCGTTGCGGAGAACCCTTTACGGGTAAATTCACCGAGCCCTTTGACGAGCTATATGAAGATGCGGTAGAATCTATTGATGTGAGCGGCACGCTCAGAGATTCGGTCGCGTTAATGATGCCTTTAAAACCGCTTTGTTCCCCGCAATGTAAAGGGCTTTGTCAGGCCTGCGGGGGAAATCTTAATTTGAAGGTCTGCGGCTGTGTTACCGGACAGGAAGCGGAATTTAGTGAGGCAAAAAAGGAAGGCCCGTTCAAAGACTTAAAGCGGCGGCCGCGGTTGTAAAATTATATTTTCGGTTAAGACGGTAAACAGGAGCTATCACCATGCCTAATCCAAAAAGAAAACATTGCCCCGCCAGGCGGGACTCCAGAAGGGCGGCCAACTGGAAACTGGAAACCAAATCCCTTTCATCCTGCCCCCAGTGCGGCGCGATGCGCCTGCCCCACCGGGTATGCGCCGCGTGCGGAGCATACAACGGCAAGATAGAAATTGTCCGGAAAGAAAAGAAAACGGACGAACAGAATCCTAAATAGAACAGAAAGAGGTTAAAGCCGGAGTCCTGGATATAAATAAAACAGACCTCCGGACTTTAAACTTTCGGAACCGTTTAATATGAGAATAGCGCTTGACGCTCACGGTGGGGATTTCGGGCTGAAACCCAATATAGAAGGGGCCATCATGGCCGCCGCCCAGCTGCCCCACGAAATCCTGCTAGTGGGACGGGACCCGGAGATCCGGGAGGAACTGCGCCGCCTGGGCGCCGCGCCTTCCGATAAGCTCAGGATCATCCACGCCCAACAAGTGGTGGAGATGGGGAAGGAGCCTGTAGTAGAATGCCGGTCCAAACCCGACTCCTCCCTGATGGTGGGTGCCGAACTGGTCAAAGACGGCAAAGCCGACGCCTTTATCTCAGCCGGAAACTCCGGCGCCGTAATGGTGGCGTCGCTTTTAAAGCTTAAACGCATTCCCGGCATCATAAGACCGGCCATAGCCGCGCCGTTCCCCACGCTCAGAGGCACCACCCTGCTGCTGGATGCCGGCGTTAACATGGACTGCAAGCCCTGGCACCTTGTCCAGTTCGCCATAATGGGGTCCATCTTCATGCAGCTGCGCTTTAATATTGATAACCCTTCCGTGGGCCTGCTGTCTATAGGAGAGGAAGAGACCAAAGGAAACACGCTGATCCTTGAAACCATACCGCTCATGAAGAATGTGGGTATAAATTTCAAAGGTCCGGTGGAAGGAGGAGATCTGCCCGCCGGAGTCACCGACGTGGTGGTCACCGACGGTTTTATCGGCAATGTATCGCTGAAGGTTTCGGAAGGTTTGGCCAAAGTCATTTTTAAAATGCTCAAAGAGCAGATCCAACGCAAATTCACCTACAAGATAGGCGCCTTGCTGATGAGAAAAATCTTTACCGACCTGCGCAAAAAGATGAACCCGGACGAATATGGCGGCGCCCCGCTTCTGGGAGTGAACGGCGTGGTTCTCATCTGCCACGGCAAAACCAATCCCAAAGCCATCTTCAGCGCGATCAAAGCCGCGGGCGACCTGGCGGGTTACGGTTTGGTGGAAAAGATAAAAAAGCACATGGAACAGGTGAAAGACCAGATAGCGGGCGAGAAAGCGGCGCCTCTTCCTGAAGATTGAGCCGCGTATGGAAGCCGCCGCGCACGGCGATTTTCAATAAGTCTAAAGAAGAACAAACGTGAAAAGATTTGAAACCAAAACCGTACTCGTCACCGGCGCCCAGCGCGGCATCGGCTACGACATAGCAAAAGCATTCGCCGTAGAAGGCGCCAACGTGGTCATGACGGACGTGAACGCGGACGGAGTGAGCGCCGCCGCCAAATCTCTTTCACTGGAAACCGGAGCCAAAACCCTGGCGCTGGCCGCGGATGTGACAAAATTTGAGGACTGCGAACGCAGCCTGGAAGAAACTCTCAAGATTTTTGAAAAGCTGGACGTACTGGTAAACAACGCCGGTATAACAAAGGACAATCTGGTGCTCCGGATGAAAGAGGAAGATTTTCAAGCGGTAATAGATGTGAATCTTAAAGGTTCGTTCCTGATGGCTAAAGCGGCCTCAAAGAGCATGCTGCGCCAGCGGAGCGGCCGCATCATTAATATCGCCTCCGTAGTAGGGCAGTCGGGAAACGCGGGACAAGCCAATTATTCGGCCTCCAAAGCCGGCATCATAGGCCTGACAAAATCCATGGCGCGGGAGTTCGCCTCCCGCCAGGTGCTGGTTAACGCCGTGGCCCCCGGTTATATCCGGACCGCCATGACGGACGGGCTCAAGGAAGAAGCGAAGGCCAAACTCCTTGAAATGATCCCGCTCGGACGCTTGGGTTCGGGCGCCGATGTCGCCAAGACGGTGTTGTTCCTGGCCGGAGAGGACTCCCCGTATATCACCGGACAGGTCCTCGCCGTGAACGGCGGCATTTACATGTAGTGGTTTTTTTACGGTAACAAACACATCCTATTGGGAGGACATCTAATGGCAGTAGCTGAAAACCTGGAAGAGAGAGTTAAGAAGATCATCGTGACCCAGCTGGCGGTGGACATAGCTGAAGTCACCCCCCAGTCGCAGTTCGTGCAGGACCTGGGAGCCGATTCCCTGGACACCGTGGAACTCGTAATGGCCCTTGAAGAGGAGTTCGATGTTGAAATCCCCGACGAAGACGCCGAAAAAATAAAGACCGTCGGCGAAGCCGTCTCCTACATCAAGGACAAACTATCCAAGAAAGACTGACTTCGGGCCGCGCAGACGCCCTGAGTTGCTCATGGACTCGATAGAAAAGCTGATAGGATACAGTTTCAAGAACAGAGAACTGCTCAAAGAAGCCCTGACTCATAAATCTTATTCTACTGAGCGGGGACAAACCTTGCACAATGAAAGGTTTGAATTTCTGGGCGACAGCGTTCTTGGCTTGATAGTATCCTATTATCTTTTTGTGGAACATCCTTCGCAGGACGAAGGCTATCTCTCCAAGGTTAAGTCCGTTCTGGTTTCGCGCGCGAACCTCGCGCACTGGGCCGACAGTCTAAATCTGGGAGAGCATGTTTTTTTAGGAGTAGGCGAGCATCAGACAGGGGGGGGGAAACGCAGCAGCATTCTATCCAACTCTTTCGAGGCGCTTATAGGCGCGATATACCTGGACGGGGGGCTTGAACCGGCGGAAACATTCGTAAAGCGCTGGCTCCATGGCCAGGACATGGGCGGAATGGAAGAGCGGGACTACAAGAGCGTCCTGCAGGAGATCATACAAAAGCGCCACAAGAAACCGCCGGAGTACGAAATTATCTCAACCGTCGGCCCCGAACACGATAAGGTGTTCACGATACGGGTCCTGATCGGCAAAAAAGTACTGGGTATGGGCTCGGGCAAGAACAAGAAAGAGGCCCAGCAGGCGGCGGCCAGGAACGCCATCGATTACCTTGAAAACCACGAGACCAATCCATAGCCAATTAACCCGAATCCTGCAATTCAAGCCGGTTTCCATTGGCACACCGGCGGCATAAAAAAATGCAATACCTGCGTAGGTGCCGTAAAAGGGCCTATGACCATCAGACGGCCAGGATTTCCCGCAGCAGCGGGTCGTGAATTTTCAGCGCTATGCGCGGAAATTCACAATGCTTGCGCAGGTGCCGTCTCAAAGGCCTATGGCCGTCAGACGGCCGAGGGGGTATCCGTCGCGAAGCGGCCCCTGAGCGCTGCGAAGGGGAAAAATGCAGCTGCATTTTTCAGGTTAGACAACACGACGTCCGGACGGCAAAGTTTCAGGCCGTCCGATGAGCATAAGCGCCTGTTACGGCATGGTTTCACGGCCCCAATACGGTACGACACCGGGCCTTAAACCACACAACATGCAGACGGAAAACACCGACTATCTTATAATCGGCGCGGGGATCATCGGACTTGCGCTTGCCAGTCAGATCCGGGAAAAAATGCCCGGCAAAACCGTCCTATTGCTTGAAAAAGAACCCGATGTCGCTTTCCACAGCAGCGGCAGGAACAGCGGCGTTCTGCATGCGGGTTTCTACTACACGGCGAACTCGCTGAAAGCCCGTTTTACCAGGGACGGGAATATCGCGCTCAGGAAGTATTGCAAGGAAAACGGCCTCGCGCTGAACGAATGCGGAAAAGTTGTGGTGGCCGGGAATGAAACGGAACTTCGCTCTCTTTACGAACTTGAAAAGAGAGGGGCGGCCAACGGAGTGGAGATAAGGCTTATAGACGCGAAAGAGCTCTCGGAAATAGAACCCAACGCTAAGACTTTCGAAAAAGCTATTTATTCCCCCACAACCGCCACCGTTGATCCGGTAGAGATATGCTCCTGCATTAAGGAACGGTTATTAGCGTCGGGAACGAGGATATTGTTCGCGGAGGGCTACAAGGCGCGCATCGGAGAGAATATTATTAAAACCACTAAAGGACGCCTTATAAAAGCCGGGCATCTGGTCAACGCAGCGGGACTTTACGCGGACAAAATAGCCAAAGATTTCGGTTTCTCTAAAAAATACGTCATCATTCCATTTAAAGGCATCTATCTGAAATATTCCGGCGCCGACACTCCGTTAAAAGTCAATGTGTATCCCGTCCCGGATCTTAAAAATCCTTTTTTAGGCGTCCACTACACTGTGACCGTGGATGGACATGTGAAATTAGGTCCCACGGCTATCCCGGCTTTCTGGCGCGAGAATTACGGCGGCTTTGCCGATTTCAGCCCGGCCGAAATGCTGGAGATAGCGGGTTATGAGACCTGGCTGTTTCTGACCAATTCCTTCGGCTTCCGCAGCCTGGCCGCGGATGAGATGCGTAAATATTATAAACCTTTTTTTGTGGGTCTGGGACGTAAATTGGTAAAAGATATTAATGCAGCCGGCTTCAACCAATGGAGCAGACCCGGAATACGGGCGCAGCTCCTGAATACCACGACCTTGGAACTGGTCCAGGATTTTGTTGTTGAAGGAAACAGAGCCAGCACCCACATACTTAATGCCGTCAGTCCGGCGTTTACCGGAAGCTTCCCGTTTACGCAATGGATCCTGGATAATTATATACACCCTGACAAGGCGGCGGCAGGAGGCGGCATCCAGGGGTAACCCAAAAAAACCGTGGATATCTGCCCCAGACCGAGGGGATTGATAGCCCAGCCGGAAACTTTGTTATCATATTACGGGGTCCGGCGTTATCCGCCCCGCGCATGTGTTCAGCGCGGGGTGCGACAGGATAGAGAAGATTTGCTTCCTTAGTATTCGGGAGATTTCCGCTGCGGGGGGTTCAGTGCGGCGACTGAGCCCCGACGAAGGAAGCAAACGCGGAAGGGGTAGGGGAAACCGCGGAGCGGTGTCCGCCTGCGGGTAATCCCCGGAAAGGGTCCCGGCGGCGCCCCCCTCCGGGAGCACCGGACCGATAACCTTACGAGGTCCGGCGGTAATCCGCCCCGCGCTGTTAAGCGCGGGGTGCGACGGGTGAGGGGAGAGACGCTGTATGAGTAGAGCTTTTGTTAAAGAGGATGCAAATAACCTGCCGGAGGAATTGCCGGAACGACAAGTCAGTGTTTTGCCGAATTATGTTACGCCGCAAGGCCGTGCCGGCCTGGAAAGCCGGCTGGCTGAACTTATAGAAGCCCGCAAATCGCTCATATCCGGAAAATCCGACGATCCTTTACAGGGTCAACAACTGCGTCTCCTGGAACGCGATCTCCGTTATTACGAGGCCCGGCTGAAAAGCGCCATCTTAGTTAACAATTCCGGACCCGGGACCGGGGAAGTGCGCTTCGGCGCTCGGGTCACGGTCAAGGATAGCGCGGGGACTACGCAGGAGTTCTCAATAGTGGGCGAGGACGAGGCTGACGCGGCGTCCGGGAAAATCAGCTGGGCCTCCCCTCTGGCTTCGGCATTGCTCGGCGCCCGCCCCGGCGCCAGTGTATCCCTGGTACGAGGCTCGATCGAAACCAAACTGGAAATAACAGCCGTTCGTTATTCAAACTAAACCGGGGGAAGCGATTGTTGGCCTTTACAACAATAAGGAAGCTGAAAAATGAAACTTAAGATAGGAATATCGGACACCGATCTCAAAGATCTTCGGCTTAAAGACTGCTTCGAGCATACCTGGAATATCAGGAGTATTATTCCCGCAAGACTGCGGAAAAGTACGATCAACCCGCTTAATTCCGGTTTCCCGTCTCCAAATTTCGTTTCAACAATTATGCTTGCGGCCGGTTATCTTCTGATGACCGCGGGATTAACGTTTTCCCTGGCTGGAACCCCAGCGCCCGATGTCAAACCGGCCATGGACGGCATAGATTCTGAAATAGTCGCTAAAGCGGAAAAAAACGGATCAATGCTCACCGTATTAATGATAGATATTGATAAGGACGAACCCGCTGAGCTTCAAAGAAAGCTCCAGATACTTAAAACCGTCCAAAAAGAAATTGGCGAAGAGAATCTTCTGCGGTTGGAAATAATCGAAGAATTAAAAAAGACCCAGTATGCGCTCCAGATGTTCGGCCTCAGACCGTCCCAGGATCACCGGGAAAAGGATCAAAAGCTCTCCGCCCTTGAAAAAATAGGTAAGATCATCGCCGCTTCCGCCAAGGAAACGGAAGATTCACGAAAAGCAAAGGACAGTCTAAACGCATTCCGGTCCGCGCTGGCCGTTTTCCACGCGGATAAAAGCGGGTTTTTTCCGGTAAATCCGGAGGAACTGGTGGACAAATATCTGCCGAGAATCCCATACATCAAGCTTCCGGGACACCCTACCGGGAATAATTCGGTCCAGATCCTGACAGGAATTAAGAGTACGGAAGAGCTTTTTCAGAAAGTCGGTGATTCCGGCGGCTGGTTTTATGTCGGAGACAAGGCGTCTCCAATATGGGGAACCGTGATTTTTGACTGCAACCACAGGGATTATAACGGCACCGCCATGTATAGATATTAATCCGGATCCCGCTGTTATCCGGCGCACAGCGGCCCCTAACCTTTGCGAGGGGGGAAACATCTTTTATATTCACAATAAAAAAACCCGCGGTTAAGCGGGTTTTTTATTTGTAAAGCCGGGCTTTACAGTTTAACGACTTTGGTGGCTTTGGGGCCCTTTTCGCCCTGCGCTACTTCGAACTCCACAGCCTGTCCTTCAGCAAGCGTTTTGAAACCATCCCCTTGTATATCCTGATGGTGCACAAAAAGCTCCGTCCCGCCTTCGTCGGGGGTGATAAAACCGTAACCTTTTTTGTCGTTAAACCACTTCACTTTTCCTTTCGTCATTTGTTTATATGTCCTTTCGCCTAAGTCCACACTTCGGCGTTTATATTTCCTGAGTAAATACTACAAGTTTCGCGGCAAAAATGCAAACATTTTTATTGCCCATTTAAAGGATTTTTTGGGAGAGACGTGAACAATCCGCTTTCCGCCTATTACTTCAGATTTGGCGTACGCCTTATCCGTCCAATTCCTGTATAAAATTCACCGCGCGCTCCATGGCGGCGACATCCCGGGTGCGGATAAGGTAACCGGTATCGCCCATGGCTCTGGCCAGTACGGGAGGGAGTCCGTCATGGTGGACTATCCAGGCCCCCAGACGCTCCAGAATCTCTTCGTGAGAATGCGCGTAGCGCAGCCTGTTTTTCCTGCCGGCGTAGCCGCAATGATACTTCCTGCCGTAGTCCAGCCGGATAGCTCCGTGAGCCATCATTTTGGCCCAAACTGAGTACATATCTATATCGCACGCATAATTGAACATATCCATAGTCATGCCGCCCGGCGGCCTGATATTTACTTCCAACGCGCACAATGTACCGTCGTTCCGGCGAAAAAACTCAAAATGGAAGAAGCGCTCCCGCACATCGAATCCCTTAACGAGTTTTTCACCGGCGGCTTCAATATCCCCAGGGATCTCCCGCAGGGAATAATAGGAGATGTGCATATCCGCCAACACGGCTTCCATCACACCCTGGCCATAAACGTGCGAAGTGCGGAAAACTATCCGTCCGTCCGGATCGGCCAACCCGTCGAAAGTGACGATATCGCCGGAAATAAATTCTTCCATAATGAAATCCCTGTCGGGTTTATTCAAAAAAAACCGATCAACGTCCGAAGGGGATTCCAGCCTGTAGGTAAATTCCGCGCCCATGCCGTCGTCCGGTTTCACTATGACCGGAAATTTAAATTCGGCGGCCGAAGCATGCGCCTGGCCGGCGTCGCATACCAACCGGCCCCGGGCATGGGGTAGGCCCAGACTGGCAAAAACTTTTTTCATCATGGATTTCCGGCGTATGCGCGAGACGTCCGCCGCCTGTACGCCAGGGATGCCGAATTCGCTGCGCAGCTTCGCCTCGGTTTCAAGCCAATACTCGTTCAGCGAGTCTATCCTGTCTATGCTTCCAAAACGCAATACAAAAAAGCGCAGAGCTTCCCGCAGCTGGGAGTAATCGCGCATATTCTCCACCTGGTAATACCAGGCCAGGGATTCCCGCAATTCGGGCCGCAGGCTGCCGAACGGCGATTCCCCGATGCCGAGGGCGCTAACGCCCTCTTTCCGGAGATTCGCGCAGAAAAGATAATAGTTGGGAGGGAACGCGGGCGAGAGAAAAACAAAGTTCATATAGAGCTCTCAACGGAATAATAGGATCATCCGGAAGCCCAGATTTAATCCGGATGCAAGGCGCAACGCCGAAGACGCAGCTTCCCCTACGTTTAGGAGGAGCAACGCCGCAACCGGTTCAAAGATGGGCCTTCCCCGCACCTGGTGCGGGGGCTGGCCGCTTTTGGGCTGCGCCTTCGCGGCGTTCCGCTAACATACATATAGTCCGCGTCGCCTAACGCCGCTTCAGCTCGCTCCGAGATCTACTCAGCCAGATGGTCCTATTATTTCGTTGCGAGTCCTCAATATTATAATATATGCGAAGACCCGCGGCCAATAATGCCGGGGATACTTACAGGAGCATGTTGCGCCATGGAAATAAAATACCACAAATTTTTCAGCCGGCGGCTGGGGCAGGATTTTGAATTAAAATCTTACGGATCCGCGGGAAAGCCGGTCATGGTCTTCCCCACTTCAAGCGGACGGTTCTACGATTATGAAGACAAGGGGATGATCGAAGCCGTTCAGGACTTCATAGAGCGTGGGGATATCAGGGTCTTCGCGGTGGATGGCCGGGACTGGGAAAGCTGGTATAAACCGGTAAAAGATAATTGGATAGGACTAAGGCATGCGCAATACGAAGCCTGCATAACGGACGAAACGATTCCTTTTATAACTAAAACTTACGGTGTTTCGGAAAAATTCATGGCCACCGGCAATAGTTTCGGCGCTTTTCACTCCGCAAATTTTTTTCTCAAATTCCCCGGCTGCTTCGACTCCGCCGTATGTCTGAGCGGAGTTTACAGCATGAAAACGGAACTCGGCGGCTATTCGGACGATGGCGTATATTTCAGCGAACCTTTAAGCTACTTCCCCGGCCTGAATGATGAACGCGCGCTTGAGAAACTCCGTGACGGCTATCTTATCATCTCGCACGGCCGCGGAGCCTGGGAACAATTTAACGATCAGGCCCGCGAATTGGCGGATGCCGTCCGAAGCAAATCCATAACCTGCTGGTACGACGTCTGGGATGAAACCTGGCCGCACGACTGGCAAACCTGGAAAGCCCAATTACGGAAATTCCTTCCCTGTTTTCGGGAAGGCGTGCAGTTCCGCGGAGGGATCCTGAAGTTAACCGGCCCGGAAAGAAGGATAACCGGGCTGAGCGGCGCGCGAATTTAATTTTTTAAACTTAGATCCGCAGTCGGGAGAATTTCAGTAAACTCAGCCGTTAAACCGGTCAATCACACTCAGCTATATCGGTACCCGTCCCTCGCCGTGATTCCCGAGTTCCCGGACTTTTCAGCGTGACAGGCGTGGTAAAGTTCCGCCGCCCCCAGGACATTTGCGCGCCCGGCCCGTTCAAATACCCGGCAACTTTTTTGTATCATAGTCAGTAGGCGGGGCCTTGTGCCGTTTTACCGACAGTATTAAGGAGTTGATTTATGGATTATTTTTTAACCGAACAACAGACAATGATGCGCGATCTAGCGAAAAAAATAGCGGATGAGAAAATTAAGCCTGTCGCGGCTCATTACGATGAAACCGAGGAGTTCGCGTGGCCGATAATGAAGATCCTGGCCGACAGCGATCTTTTCGGCGTGTATATTCCGGAGCAATACGGCGGCCTGGGCGGGGGCATCGTAGATATGTGCGTAGTTACCGAGGAATTATCCCGGGCCTGCGGCGGCATAGCGCTCGGCTACGCCGGCACGGGCCTGGGAACGATCCCGATACTTCTGTACGGCTCGGAGGAACAGAAAAAAAGGTTCCTGCCCGATATCGCCAAGGGCAAACGGCTCGCCGCGTTCTGCATAACCGAGGCCGGAGCGGGATCGGATGCGGGCTCGATAAAAACTACCGCAAGAAAAGAAGGCGACCACTACATCCTGAACGGCACCAAGCAATGGATAACGAACGCGGGAGAGGCCGAAGTCTATACGGTTATCGCAAGCACGGACAAGACTAAAGGTACCCGTGGCGCAAGCGCGTTCATAGTGGAAAAGGGCACAAAGGGCATGGATTTCGGCAAAAAAGAGAAAAAGATGGGGATACGCGCGTCGGCCACGCGCGAGGTGATCTTCACCGACTGCAGGATCCCCGCCGCGAACCTCCTGTCAAAAGAAGGAATGGGGTTTATCATAGCCATGAAAACTTTTGACAACTCCCGGCCGGGAGTGGCCTCCCAAGCGGTCGGTATAGCGCAAGGCGCGCTCGACCACGCCGTGGAATACGCCAGGACGCGGGTTCAGTTCGGCCAGTCCATCTCCAACTTCCAGGGTATTCAGCATATGCTGGCAGATATGGGCACCCAGGTCGAGGCGGCACGCGCGCTGGTTTACGCCACCGCCCGCATGGTGGACTCGGGCGCCAAATCCGTGGCGAAAGAATCCGCGATGGCGAAGCTTTTCGCCAGCGACGTAGCGATGAAGGTCACAACCGACGCGGTACAGATATTCGGCGGCTACGGCTATATGCGGGAATACCCCGTGGAAAAATATATGCGCGACGCCAAAATAACGCAGATCTACGAGGGTACCAGCCAGATACAACGCAACGTAATAGCGGCCAACATGATCAAAGAGAGCCTGAAAAAATAGACCAAAGGCTGATGGCGGTTAGACTATCGGCCATAAACCTTCAACCCTCAGCCTTAAGACTAATACTATGCACATAATCGTCTGCATAAAACAGGTGCCGAACACCACCGATGTAAGGATCGACCCGGTGACCAACACGCTTATCCGGGAAGGCGTGGAGAGCGTCATAAACCCGTTCGATGCTTACGCTATAGAGGAAGCCGTCCGCATTAAAGAACGTTTCAGCGGCAAAGTCACCGTCCTCACCATGGGCCCGCCGCAAGCCGAGACCGCGCTCAGAGAAGCGCTCTCGCTGGGCTGCGACGAAGCTATTCTTGTAAGCGATAGGAAATTCGCCGGTTCCGACACCTGGGCCACCAGCTACACGCTCTCGGCCGCGATAAAGAAGATCGGGGCTTTTGACGTGATAGTCTGCGGGAAACAAGCCTCCGACGGAGATACCGCGCAGGTCGGGCCCGGGATATCCGCGCACCTGGACATCCCGCAGGTAACCTATGTAAAAAAGATAGTAGAGATCTCCGCGACCGCGGCGAAGGTGGAACGGATGACGGAGGAAGGTTATGACATAGTGGAAACCCCGCTCCCATGCCTGTTCACAGTAGTAAAAGAAATAAACACGCCGCGCCTGCCGTCGTTAAAAGGGATGATGAGGGCCAAGTCCGCGAAGCCGCTCAAATGGACCGCGGAGGATATCGGAGCCGAACCCGGATCGCTGGGGCTTGACGGCTCTCCCACCCGTGTGGTCAAAATCTTTACGCCGGCGCCGAGAAAAGGCGGCGAAATGCTTGAAGGCGACACCACGGACGTTTCCAAAGAACTGGTGGAGTTGCTGAAAGATATCGCGATACATTGATATGCCGGCTTCTATAATAATTTTTTTGGAAAAATGCACAGGCTGCACGCTCTGCGTAAAAGCGTGTCCGTTCGGCGCCATACACATGGCCAATAAGAAGGCCGTTATCGACATGGGCAAATGCACGCTCTGCGGCGCGTGCGTGGAGGCGTGTAAATTTAAGGCGATAGAACTTAAAAAAGACGCTGGCGCGAAACGGGACCTTTCCGGATATAAGGACGTCTGGGTTTTCTGCGAGCAGAAAAAAGGCGTCATACAATCCATATCTTTTGAACTGCTGGGCGAAGGGAAGAAACTGGCGGGGAAACTGGGCGTAAAACTCTGCGCTGTCATCCTCGGCAGCGGTATGGACTCAAAAATAGCGGAACTCTCGGAACGGGGCGCGGATATTATCTATATCGTGGATCACCCCGCTTTAAAGTCCTACCAGGACGACCCCTACACGGAAGTACTGGTTAAGCTCGCGGAAGAATACAAACCGGAGATCATACTTTGTGGCGCCACCACTATCGGCAGAAGCCTTGTATCACGCGTCGCCGTAAAGATCGGCGCCGGCCTCACGGCCGACTGCACCGGGTTGGATATAGACGAAAAAGAGCGGCTCCTCTTGCAGACGCGCCCGGCGTTCGGCGGCAATATCATGGCCACCATCATAACGCCGAATCACAGGCCACAGATGGCGACGGTCCGGCACAAGGTTATGAAAGAAGCGGAGATAGACAAATCCCGCAAGGCCGAAGTCATAAGAAAGAACTATCCGGAAGACGTTATGAAGTCGCGTACCAGGCTGCTTGACGTCATCGAAGAGATAGAGGAAACGGTGAACCTGGCGGAAGCCGACATCATAGTATCCGGCGGCCGCGGCGTGGGCGGGCCTGAAGGGTTCGCCATGATAAAAGAGCTGGCCAGGGCCCTTAACGCCGCCGTGGGCGCGTCAAGGGCGGCCGTGGACTCGGACTGGATGCCCTACTCTCACCAGGTCGGGCAGACCGGCAAGACGGTGTGCCCAAAGCTCTACATCGCCTGCGGCATATCCGGCCAGATCCAGCACCTTATCGGCATGCAGTCCTCCGATGTCATCGTAGCTATCAACAAAGATCCGGACGCGCCCATATTCAAGATTGCCACCTACGGCATAGTCGGCGACATTTTTGAGCTGGTCCCGGCCCTGACCAAGGAATTCCAGCGCCTCCTGAATAAATAAACAAACGCCGGCCCAAAAAATCCAACCAAAAGGGAAACCGGATTTTATCCGCCCCGGTCTAAACCGGGACGGATATTTAAAAGGAAACAAAAATGGCCTCCGATATAAAGCCGCTCACCAAATTAGCCGCCTGGCAGGCCCTTGAAACCCACTACCTTAAGGTCCGGGAACTGCATCTCCGGGAACTATTCGCCGGAAACCCCAAGCGCGGAGAACAGCTTACAACCGAGGCCCTGGGTATTTACTTCGACTATTCAAAACACCGCGTAACCGATGAAACTATCACCCTCCTTCTGCAACTGGCGGAAGAATCCGGCCTTCGGGCCCGGATCGAATCCATGTTCAGGGGGGAAAAGATCAACATGACGGAGAACCGGGCCGTCCTTCACACGGCCCTGCGCGCGCCCAAAGACCGGTCGATTTTAGTGGATGGAGAAGATGTAATCCCCCAGATCCACTCCGTGCTGGATAAAATGGCCGGCTTTGCCGACAAAGTGCGGGCCGGAGAGTGGAAAGGACACACCGGCAAACAGATCCGCAACGTGGTAAATATCGGCATCGGCGGCTCCGACCTGGGACCGGTGATGGCTTACGAGGCTTTGCGTCATTACACCCACCGCGGCCTGACCTTCCGCTTCGTTTCCAATATAGATGGGACGGATTTCGCCGAAGCCGTACGGGACTTAGACGCGGAAGAAACACTGTTCATTATCGCGTCTAAGACATTTACCACGCTGGAAACTATGACCAACGCGCATACCGCCCGCGATTGGGCTCTTAAAACTATGTCCAGTCGCGCCGTGGCCATGCATTTCGTAGCTCTTTCCACCAACGCCGCCGAAGTCAGGAAGTTCGGCATAGACACGGCCAATATGTTCGGCTTCTGGGACTGGGTAGGCGGCCGATATTCCATGTGCTCGGCTATCGGCCTATCCACCATGATCGCCGTCGGGCCCGATAATTTTATCGCCATGCTGGACGGTTTTCATCAGATGGATGAGCATTTCCGCACGGCGCCTTTCGAGCGCAATTTACCGGCCCTGATGGGACTCCTTGGCCTCTGGTACAATAACTTCTTCGACGCGCAAACAATAGCCGTCCTGCCGTACGAACAATACCTTAAGCGCTTTCCGGCCTACCTTCAGCAGCTGACCATGGAGAGCAACGGCAAGCGCGTAACGATGGACGGGACCGTGCTGGATTATCAGACCGGCCCGGTCTATTGGGGGGAACCGGGTACCAACGGGCAGCACTCCTTCTACCAACTCATACACCAGGGGACCAAACTGATCCCTTGCGACTTCATAGCGTTCGTTAAGCCCCTCAATCCTTTAGGCCGGCACCACGATCTGCTCATGGCCAATGTTTTCGCGCAGGCGGAGGCCCTGGCCTTCGGCAAAACATCGCAGGAAGCCGGCGCCGAGGGCGTTCCGGCCTGGCTGGTCCCGCATAAGACTTTCGAAGGGAACCGCCCTTCCACCACGATCCTGATGGATGAGCTGACCCCGGCCGCGTTAGGCAAGCTGGTAGCGCTGTACGAACACAGCGTCTTCACGCAAGGCGCTATCTGGCAGATAGACTCTTTCGACCAGTGGGGGGTGGAACTCGGCAAAGTCCTCGCGGGCCGCATAGTCCCGGAACTTGAAAATAAAACCGAACCCGAACTAAACCACGACAGTTCCACCAACGCCCTCATACGCCGCTACCGAAAGGGGAAATAACGGGCACGAAGTTTTTCCGCACCGGAACTCACTAATTCCACAGGCACCTAAGGACAGCACAGTTGGGACGTCGCCGGATTTCCTGCGCGCTCCGGGTCCGGGTTTTATGGGGAAGGAGACCGGGGGATAGAGCGTATCCCTCAAGGGACGGCGAGGACCGTTCAAGCCCGAAAGCATTGCCTTTCGGGCGCGTTCCGCAGCCGGCGGAAGACCACAGGCTTCGTCTCCATAAAACCCGGACCCGGAGCGCACAGGGAATTCGCCATCGCCACACACCCAAAGGCCCGGGCAATTTATCAAAAAGCTTAAGGCAAATTAAGATCGGGGTATAAAAAAACCCGGGCGGTTTAAGCCCGGGCTTTTTTGACCTTTGAAGGCTACTGCTTCGGAGGCATCTTGACTATGCCCTCTTTCTGGCGGACATCCCGGTCCTTGATGGCCCGGTGGATGAAGAATTCCGCGCTCTTGCGCAGTTCTTCCTTGGTCAGTATATTCTTCGCCACGCCCTGCTCTATAGCTTTCAGGCCCACGGCTATGGCTTCTTCGATGAACACTTCCGGCTCGTCCATCCTGGGCATAATATAATCCGCGTTAAGACCTTTCTTCGCGGCGTAACCGGCCAGAGCCTCAGCCGCCGCTATACACATCTCATCGGTGATGGTGCTCGCGCGCACATCCAGCACGCCCCTGAATATTCCGGGGAAACCCAGCGAATTATTAACCTGGTTCTCGAAGTCCGAGCGTCCGGTGGCCACCACTCTGGCGCCGGCTTCCTTGGCGTCCCACGGCCAGATCTCGGGAATGGGGTTCGCGGTGGCGAACACAATGGAGTCCTTTGCCATCTTTGCGACCCACTCTTTCTTTATGGTGTCGGGGCCCGGAGTGGACGCCGAGCTCAACACGTCGGCTCCCACCAGTGCTTCGGCTATGCCGCCTTTTAACTGTCCCGCATTGGTTATCTGGGCCATATGCAACTTTTCTTTGTGCTCCGCCAGGTCTGTCCGGCCTTTGTGCAGGGCCCCCTTGGAATCCACATATATCAGATTGCCCGGCTTGGCGCCGTAGGCCATATAAAGACTGCCGATGCGGATATTGGCGGCGCCCGCGCCAACCAGTACGATCTTTACGTCCTGGATCTTCTTGCCGACTATTTTAAGCGCGTTTATAAGACCGGCCAGGCAGACCGTGGCCGTGCCCTGCTGGTCGTCATGCCAGACCGGGATGCGGCATTTTTTCTTGAGTTCCTCAAGTATATAAAAACATTTGGGCTGGGCGAGGTCTTCCAGATTGATGCCTCCGAAAGAGGGCTGAAGATACAACACGGTCTTTATGATCTCGTCCGGATCCTTGGTGTCCAGGCAGATGGGAAAAGCGTCCACGCCACCCAGGTACTTAAAGAGCAGGCCTTTACCCTCCATGACCGGCAAGCCGGCCTCGGGACCGATATCGCCCAACCCCAGCACACGGGTTCCATCCGACACCACGGCCACCATATTGGCCTTATTGGTGTGTTCATAGACCTTTTCGGGGTTCTTCTGGATATCTTTACAGACCGCGGCCACGCCGGGCGTATACCAGATGGCAAAATCGTTTATATCGCGGATACAACACTTGGGAACCACTTCCACTTTCCCTTTATAAAAAGGATGCAGGGACATCGCGTCCTCAGCCGGTTTATTGGCCTTTTTCAATAATTCCTCTTTGGAGACTTTTATGGTCGGCGCAGTGGTTTTTTTTGACATATTGGACCTCTTGTTTAAGATAAAACCCGGGGGTTTTTACCGGCGACTGGATACCCTTCAGTGTAGGAAATAAAATTTGTTTTGACAACATTTTTTTTAGTATACTAGCTTATAGCCGTGACGTGTCAGGCGTCATGCTTCTCAGACGGCCTGATTCCCGGCGGAATACGGAGACTTAACGCGTTAGAATCCACCCGAAAGGTCAAAAACCTCCCGGTGGGGAAACCAGCCCGAGCCCAGCAATTTTGGCACCGTAGCTCAGGGGTTAGAGCGGGCGTTTCATAAGCGCTAGGTCAGTGGTTCGATTCCACTCGGTGCCATTGATTTTTATTGCGTAAAAATTGTGCCGATACCTGCGTAGGGGCCGTATCAGGCGCTGGTGTGGTGCGCGCCCTTCCTCCTACAAAATCCGGTCCGGAAAAATAATTCTAACCACAGAAGAACGCAAATTCAGAAGCAGCTATATTAGGGGGGAATAACCAAGATGTCCGACGTATACTTAACCAAAGAAGGATATGAGAAACTCAAAGAAGAGCTTGAAAAACTCAATCATGAGAAACTTGAGATCGCCCGCGAGGTGGACGAAACGCGCGCGCAGGGAGATCTGAAAGAAAACGCCGGATACCACGCCGCCAAAGAAAGACAGGGAATGATCTTCAGCCGCATACACGATCTGCAGATCAAGCTCCAGAATGCCAAGCTGGTGGATGACCTTCAGATCAACAAAGATGAAATACGCCTTGGCGCCACGGTTACCATGATGGATGAGGTATCAAAAAACCGTATAGTCTACACTTTGGGAAGCACCGACGAAGCCGACCCGGGCCAGGGCAGAATTTCCGTCAGTTCTCCACTCGCCCAGGGCCTTCTGGGCGCCAAAGCGGGGGAGACTGTACGCATCAAACTCCCCGGCGGAGAAAAAATCCTGGGCATTCTTAAAGTGGAGTACAAGTAATATAATTTTGTTATAATAGGATCGTCGCGAAGGACTGTTCAGGGCCCTGAACAGATTTATTGCGGGTAAAAAACCGCCCGGCGGCGCTTCAAAGGAGACATTTTATGGCATTTTGGGGAAACAAACAGGAAGATCAGGCCCAGGGCGGGCAGCAACCGAGCCCGGCACGCGCCAGCGCCGCAAACGCCAGCATAGAGGAATCTTACCACAACCTTATAGAAGCCAAAGGCAGAGCGCCCGGCATAGACCTTGCCATAAAACTCAGCGACCTGATCCTTGAACACGCAGTGGCGGAACGCGCCAGCGATGTACATATAGAAAACCAGGGAGCCAACCTGCGCGTGCGCTTCCGCGTGGACGGCATTCTTCAGGATATGCTGAACGCCCCCAAGAACACCGACATACCTTTGACGCAGCGCATCCGCGTGCTGGCCGGCTTCGACCCTGAACCCCCGACATCCTTCAGGAACGAGGAGGGCCGTTTCCAGAAGATGATAGGGGGCCGCGCCATACAGGTACGCGTATCCTCCTTCCCCACCGTTAACGGGGAAAAGCTTGTTTTAAGGGTGCTGGACCGCCAGCAGCTGGGCCTGGACCTGGAACAATTGGGCATGGACCAGGAGTCCCTTGCTATCATAAAGAAACTTATACGTAATCCTTACGGCATCTTTTTTATCACCGGCTCAACCGGCTCGGGCAAAACAACCTCGCTATATGCCATGCTCAAGAACATTAATACGCCCATGATTAATGTCATTTCGCTGGAAGACCCCGTGGAGTACCGGCTGGACGGACTGAACCAGGCGCAGATAAACGCCAAGACCGGCTTTACCTGGGCCGAAGGCCTCAGGACCATACTAAGACAGGACCCGGACGTCATAATGGTCGGAGAGATACGCGACTACGAAACAGCCGAGATAAGCCTGCGTTCGGCTTTGACCGGACATCTTCTGTTCACCACCATTCATACGATCAATGCGCCGAGCATCATAGAGCGGCTTTTTGAGATGGGCATCCCGCCTTTCCTCATCGCCTCCTCCATGCTGGGCGCCATGTCCCAGCGGCTGGTGAGAAAAGTTTGCCAGCAGTGCGCGCAGAAAGCGGCGCCCCCATCCGAAGCTGTGGTCAACGAATTCATAAAGAACATGGATCCAGTAGAGGCCAAGATAGTAAAAGAACTTATTCTTAAACCCGGCTCGGATTATAAAGTGGAAAAAGGATGCCCCGCCTGCCGCAATACCGGTTACGTGGGACGTGTCGGCATATTCGAGTTGATGCTCATGAACGAGGAAGTCCGCAAACAGGTATTGGACCATAGCCCCACCGATATGATACGGCGCACCGCTATCCAGACAGGCAAACTGCGCACCCTCCTGATGGACGGCATCGGAAAAGCCCGCAACGGCTCAACCACGCTGTCCGAAGTGATCAGGGTCACCGCAACAATGGTGTAAGCAGGCCGAAGACTGAAGGCGTAAGACTTCAGCCTTGAGTCTTCAGCCTAACGTTATGCGCATAATTGTCATGAAATTCGGCGGCAGTTCCTTAGCCGAGCCCGAAAAAATAAAAGTAATGGCGGAGCGGGCGGTTAAAATACGCGCCGCTGGGTATGCCGTGGTAATGACGGTCTCCGCCCCGGCGGACATCACCGACGACCTGATAACCCTTTCAAAACTCCTAACCTTGAAACCGGAACCGCGTGAATACGACGCGCTGCTTTCCACAGGCGAAAACTTGAGCGCCTCGCTTATGGCGATGGCGATACGCGGCAGAAACGTTAAAGCCGTTTCGCTTTCCGGCGCCCAGACGGGCATAAGAACCACTCTCCGCCACGGCGATGCCGATATAATATCCATAAACCCCGCCAGGATATTACGGGAGCTTAAAAAAAACAAAATAGTAGTAGTCGCCGGATTTCAAGGGGTAAATAAAGCGGAGGATATAGCGACCTTGGGCAGGGGCGGCTCAGATCTCACGGCGGTGACGCTTACACACGCGCTCAGAGCGGGGATGTGCGAACTTTACACCGACGTTAAAGGTATTTATACAGCCAACCCGGCCGTTGTGCCCCAGGCAAAAAAAATAAAACGGATTTCTTATACCGCGCTAATGGCGCTGGCCCGCTCAGGCACTGAAGTAAGACAGCTTCGCGCCATCGCTTACGCCAAAAAACATCGTATTCCCCTGCACCTGCGCTCCTCTTTTGAGAATACGGAAGGAACCATGGTTGGAGATTTCAAAAGCGCCGGCATAAAACCCGAAGTTACCTGTTTTTCCATCCAAAAGCTCGGGGATTCGGCCTGGATACACATTATAGGTTCAAAACTGGACGCTCTCAGGATAAAAGAGACGGTACGCGAAACGTCCGCGGCCAACGGATGTCTCCTGATGAAGGAGACTTACACTCCGAAAAAGATCAGCCTTTCCACCGCGTTCCGCGACGGCGAGCGTCTTCTTAAAGCCCTGCATAAGATTTTTATTCAAAAGTAGGAACATAAACCGGTAAAGAGGCATTGCGGAGAGCGATGCGGTTCCGACGATCCCGCGATACTATCCCGGCATTCCGGTCGTCGCGCCTCTAAAAATACGCGCTATTATCATTGACACTCTCCGGTTTAAATCTATAAAATCTCTATATGGCAGCCATTATAAAATCGGTTTTCGGAATCTTTTGGGCGGCCTCCGCCGGTTTTATCGGGTTCCTTGTTTATATCATCGTTCAAACCGAGAATAGTCCTCAATTGCTCTGGGCCTGGCTCGTAATGTGCGGCTTCGCCTTCATAGCGGCCACCTGGCTGGCTTACAACATAATTTTCGGCCATCACCACAAACCGGCTCTCAAACACCACGACTTGCATTTACAATAATGCGATACGACCTCATAATACGGGGAGGCCTGGCCGTGCTTGAAAACGGCCCGGCAAGGGCCGATATTTTCATCTCAAATGGCGTGATAAAGCGCGTACTAAAACCATCAAAAACGCCGTACAGCGCTGCCCGCGTAATAGACGCCTCCGGCCTTATAGTGCTGCCCGGAATTATAGACGCTCACGTCCACTACAGCCTGCACCTTGGAGGCAGTAAAATAACGGCCGACGATTTTTATTCCGGTTCCGCCGCGGCGGCCTGCGGAGGCGTGACATCCGTCCTGGATTATACGGGCCAAGGTCCCGGCGTTCCCCTTAGGACCGGCCTGAAAGAACGTATAGAGGAGGCGGAAGGCCTCATGCACGTGGACTACGGTTTCCACGCGGTGATCCCGTCCTGGAAGGCGCTTTTAAACCCGGCCGCGCAGATAAAAGAATTGATGACTCTCGGCGTTACCAGCTTCAAATTCTTCACCGCGTACGAATCCAGGGGACTCATGGCTTCCGACGCTGAGCTTTTCGAAGCGCTGGAAGTTTCCAGGCGGAGCGGAGCGCTGATCTGTGTCCATGCCGAGTCCGGAAACATAATCGATCTGCTTGTGGAGCGCTTCAGGCGTAAGAAGCTTCCCGGAGCCGAAGCGCTCCGCCTTTCGCGCCCCGACTTCACCGAGTGGGAAGCCGTGGGCCGCGCGCTTCTCCTGACTGGGCGCACCGGAGGCCGCATCTATTTCGTACATCTTTCCAGCGGCCTATCGGCCAAGCTCATCGCCCGTGCGCGCGCCATAGGAATACATGCCCTGGGTGAAACATGCCCTCAATACCTTATATTACAGGACTCGGTCTTAAAGCGCGGGAACGGACACCTCTACGCCACGTGCCCGCCCGTAAGGACGGAAGATGATTCAAAAGCCCTCTGGGCCGCGCTGCGCGCCGGCACTATCAAAGTAATAGCAACGGACAACTGCACCTTCACCCGCAGCCAAAAAGACCAATGGGATGGAGACGTGGGCCGCCTTCACATGGGCATACCCGGCACCCAGACTTTACTGCCGCTTATGTTCACGTTCGGGGTCAAGCGGGGCCGGATAAAAATAGGGGAGATGGCGAGCGCCTTATCTTCCAACCCCGCCAGAATAATGGGGGTGTATCCCCGGAAAGGAGTTATAAATGCGGGGTCGGATGCCGACTTCGCCATCATAGACCCTTCCATAATTAAAGCCGTGGATTTCAGGAAATTGAAACACAATACGGATTATTCTCCCTACCAGGGCATGAAGCTTTCCGGCTGGGCGAAATTAACTATTTTACGGGGGGAAGTAATAGCCGAAAACGGAGAACTGACCCGTCCGGACAGACCCGCCGGACAATTTCTGCGCCGCAATAGATCAATCCTGCCTTAGCAGACTGTTAACCTGAAAAATTCAGTTGAATTTTCCCTTTCGCGGAGCTCAGGTGCGCTTCGCGCGGCATACACCCTCTAAAACCTGACGCGCATTGCGCTTGGTTTTCGACCCGCTGCTGCGGGGAATCCCGGCCGTCTGCTGGCCATAGGCCCTTATACGGCACCTACGCAGGTATTGCTTTTTTTGTTCACAGGATCTTCCAATGGAAACCAAGTTGAACTGCAGGATTCGGGTTAAATCGCTATTTTCGGATTAAAAAGTTTTCTGGCGATCCCGATATCCTGAAGAATCTGACGCTGTAGATTTTCCTTGGAACGGAACTTTTTTTCAGGCCGCAAATAACTGAGCAATTCCACCTCAAGAAGCCGACCGTAAATATCCCGGTCAAAATCAAGTATATGGACCTCTAGAAGCAGGCGGCCGCCAAGGCTGTCAACAGTGGGACGCCGGCCCACGTTCGCAACTCCGTAAAATATCTCTTTATCCAGCCTAACCTTCGCCGCGAAGATGCCGGGGGGCAGGATCTTGGCCGGATGAACGTCTATATTCGCGGTTGGAAATCCAATCCTACGGCCCAAGCCGGCGCCTGTGACCACTTTTCCCGAAAGGGAGTAATTCCACCCCAGGCATTTATTGGCGTCTTCAACGCGCCCGTTCCTGAGAAAAGTGCGTATCAGAGAAGACGAGATCTTATGCCCTCCGAAATTAACAAAAGACATGGCCTTGAAACGAATGCCGGCCGCGGCGCAGCGCTTTTTCAAAAATTCCACGTTACCACCGCGGCCTCTGCCGAAGGCAAAATCACGACCTACACACAGACCGGCGGCGGCATGGGTCTTCAATATAACACTGTTGAAGAACGCCTCCGCGTGCATCTCCGCCAGCGCGGTGTCAAACGGGATCTCGGTTATATGTTTAACGCACAGGCGCCGAATGAGTTTTTCGCGCTCGGCAGGCAGGGTGATAAGGCAGTTTTTTGTTTCATTTAAAAAAAAGAACTTTGGAGGCAGCGGGAAATACGCCAGGGAGCTATCCAGGCCCAGCTTGAAACTTTCGCGGATAAGGGTCCTTATGATCTTCTGGTGGCCGAGGTGCACGCCGTCGTAAGTGCCGATAGTTAAATAGCTGGGCATAATATATCGATCCAAAAATCCAGGCAGGGGTTAAGAACAAAATCTAAGGCGCGGAGCAACACTCACATCTCTTAATGCTTCAGGGTTCATCGTTCCGGAAATTGTGCTAGATCTTTTCAGGCATGGGTTTTTAGATAAAAAGCTATTTCATCCGCTATTTTCGGGTTTAGAGATTCTTAAGGTCCGGCGGAACCTCCAGCAGACGGGCTTTTAGCGCCTCAAGAGACAGCTTCTGGAGAGTTTCCCTGTTCAACGCATCGTCCACCTTCCAGCGGTTGACGCTTAGTCGGCGCAGCTCGCTTAGATGGCCGCCGGTGCCCAGCATGCGGCCCATTTCATAGGCTATGGAACGCACATAGGTGCCGCCGGAACATTCAACTTCAAAATTAAGCAAAGGCTGCTTGAATGAATAATTTTTCCACTTGATGTTGACCTCGCGGCGCATAGGAGGGACGGCCGTGTTTTTTCTGGCCAGTTTATAGAGATGTTTGCCCTTGTAACGCACCGCGGAAAATGAGGGGATCTGTTGAACCACTTTCCCGGTGAAAAAACCGATAATGCCTTTTATTCGCTCGTGCGTCATTCCGGCCACGGGAGTCTCTTTTATGACCTTGCCTTCCGCATCCCAGGTATCCGTCTCAACTCCAAGCGTAATAGCGCCACTGTAAATTTTAGCGCAATTCTGAAGTTTTGCCTGGTATTTAGTGGAGGGGCCAAGCAGCATTACCAGCAGACCGGTAGCCATCGGGTCCAGCGTCCCGGTATGCCCGATTTTCTTAAAATTGAGCCTGCGGCGCAGAATATCCACGGCATCGTGGGAAGTAATGCCCTTAGGTTTATCGAAGAGCAGCAAACCTGAAAATTGGGGGGATAGATTCATAAAAACCGCCCGCCGGTCCGGCGCCCGTCCGCTGAACTAAAAGGCGGATTCTCCGTCTCAATTTAAAATTTTTCGTATTACCGCCAGGATCTTTTTCCGGCCTTCCTGCATGCCGGCCTTCATTCTGCAGCCGGCGGCGTTCTTATGGCCTCCGCCGCCGAAAGTTTTAGCAATAAGGCTGACGTCCACATGGCTCCGGGAACGGAAAGTGACGCTCAGGCAGTCCGCTGCCTCGCGAAAAAGAACGGTCACTTTTACCCCCGGCACCATCATCCCGTAATTGATTACGTTCTCCGTGTGCTCCGGCGACGCGCCGAAACAGGCGAAATCGGAAGTTTTGAGCGACATCACGGCCAACCGGCCGCCGCATAACAGCTCCAGACTTTCCAGACCGCGCCCCAGGACCTTAAGGGCCAGGCAGGATTTTGTGGCGTAAAGAAGGTCATTGATCCTTGAGAACCTGAAACCGGTTTCAAGCAGGCGGGAAGCCACTTCAAGAGTTCGCGGACTGGTCGCGGGGAAATGGAACCGCCCGGTATCGGTCACGATGCCCACATAAAGGCAGGCTGCCTCGGTCTTGGTGACATGCGCCTTCATGCTGTAAAACAGGCGGTAGACTATCTCTGCCGTGGAGGAGGAATGAGGCTCTACGATGTTCACATCACCGTAAAATTCCGAGGTTTTATGATGGTCTATATTAACCACTTTCCCGGCATGTTTCAGGATAGTCGAAAGATCCCCGCCGCGCTGGGGGGTTGAACATTCCAGCAGTATTGCCGCGTCAAAACGTTTTTTAGGGGGGAGGCGTCCGATCTTGATGCTTTTGACGTGCGGCAGGAAACTCAGGTTTTCTGGCACCGGGTCGTTAGAGAAGAGATATACTTTCTTGCCGAGGCGCTTGAGCACGGAAGAGATAGCCAGCATGCTGCCGAGAGTATCCCCGTCGGGATTCAAATGCCCGGCCAGAAAAAAACTCCGGCCGGTCACTATTATCTTTTTAAGTTTTTTAAATTCCTGTTCAAGATCCGGTGTTTTCATCTTTCTTTTCGGCCCTTATCTTCTCGAAAAGGTTCTCCATCCTGGCGGCCGCCTCAGGGGTTGAATCATATTTAAACATGATCGCCGGTATGATCCTGAGCCTAAGACGCTTTTTAAGCGCGGCCCGGATCAGGTAAATGGACCTGGTCAGCAGAGCTTCGGTCCAGGTCTTTTCCTGCTCGCTTCCGAACACGGAAAAATAGACATGCAACATCTTTCCATCGTCCACCAGTTCCACGCCGGTGAGCGTGAGAATACCACGGGTGTTGAGGCCATGCACATCGGTCAGAGCCAGACTGACCTCGCGGAAAAAAAGTTCCTTGAGCCGGTCGGTCCTAATGGGTTTGGGCCGTTCGTCAGGCATAGGCTCCGACACGGCGCCGACATAATCTAGACATGGGTTATCCTTCTTACTTTTTCTTCCTTGGTGACGGCCTCTACGATATCGCCTACCCGGTAATCCTTAAACCCTTCTATCAGGATGCCGCACTCAAGGCCCTTTTCCACCTCTTTCACATCTTCCTTGAAGCGCTTGAGGCCGGAGATCTTACCGGTGCCCGCCACATCCTTGCCCCGCAATATCTTTATGGGCTGATTACGGATCAGCTTGCCTTCCTTGATCAGGGAACCGGCCACTTTACCGGAACTCAGTTCGAAGATCTGCTGGATCTCGGCCCGGCCGGTGACAGTTTCTACGATATCCGGCTCCAGGAGGCCGCTCATAGCGGCTTTCACATCCTCGATAAGGTCGTAGATGATCTGGTACGTCCGTATTTCCACGCCCGCGGCCTTTGCTTCCTCTTTCACCTTGATTTCCGCCTCTACGTGAAAACCGAAGATCACAGCATCCGACGCCTTGGCCAGGAGCACGTCCGATTCGGTGATATTGCCGACTCCGGAGTGAAGAATGCGGATGGCGACTTCCTGGTTGCTAAGCTTTTCAAGGGAGTCTTTTATGGCCTGGAGAGAACCGAAAACGTCGGTTTTAAGCACGACGTTCAGGTTCTTCAGCAGATGCATATCCACCTGCGACTTGAGAGATAGCAGACTGACATGTTTCTGATGGATCAACGACTCTTCGCGTTTATGAAGCTTTCTTTTTTCTGCGACGTGACGGGCCTCTTTTTCGGTTTCGTATATCTTAATCATGTCGCCGGCATGAGGCAACTCTCCTCCTATGCCCAACAGTTCGGCCGGTTCGCTGGGACCGATCTGGGCAAGCCGTTCGCCGCGGTCGTTAACAAGAGCGCGCACTTTTCCATGCGAGGTGCCGACCACGAAAGGAGCCCCCACTTTAATAATTCCGCTCTCTGCGATCACGGTGGCGACTATGCCCTTTTTAGAGTCCAGCCGGGACTCGATGACGATTCCGGAACCCAGTTTGTCGGGGTTGGCTTTTAATTCCAGCATCTCGGCCTGTATACTGACTATCTCCAGGAGCTTATCCAGGTTGGTGCGTTTTTTTGCGGAGATCTCCAGCATGGGAGTGGCGCCGCCCCAGTCTTCGGGGTTAAGGCCGATATTGGCCAACCGCTGTTTTATGTCCTGGGAATTAGCGGTAGGCAGGTCCATTTTATTTATGGCCACGATTATGGGCACGCCGGCGGCCTTGGCGTGATTTATAGCCTCAAGCGTCTGAGGCATCACTCCGTCCACCGCCGAAACCACGAGAATGACGATATCGGTTATCTTGACGCCGTGGGCGCGCATAGCGGTGAACGCTTCATGACCGGGCGTGTCCAGAATGGTTATCTTCCCTCTGGGCGTCTGCACCATATAAGCGCCTATGTGCTGGGTTATCTGGCCGGCCTCGGAGTCCACTACATTGGACTCCCTGAAAGCGTCCAGCAAAGTGGTTTTACCGTGGTCCACGTGCCCCATAATAGTCACTACGGGATAGCGGGGCTTGAGATTTTCCGGTTTCTCCGCTTCCACCTCTTCCGCAACTTCTTCATCGAAAATGGGCACGATCTCAAGGTCAAAGCCGTAATCCACGGCGACAAGCGTGGCCACATCCGGATCGAGACGCTGGTTTATAGTGGCAAAAACCCCCATGCTCATGAGCTTTTTTATATAGTCGGTGGGCTTAATATTCATCTTTTCCGCCAGTTCGCGGACCACCACCTGCGTGGAAACTTTAAGCTTCTGAAGTTCCTTGGGCTCAGCAGACGCGGCGCCCGCGGAGGCGGAGGCCGCGGCGGGCGGGCGAACAACAGTCGGTTTTGCGGGCTGAACCGGCGCCTGCGGCGCGGACGACTTCGCCGGCTGGGCCGTATGCACCGGCGCGGAAGACCGGGACGGGGACGATCTGTGCGGCTGGGCGGAAGCGTCGGGCCTGTAAACCGACCCTGACGGAGGAATATCGGATTTTGCCGGTTGGGCCGGAGCGGCGGCCGGTGGTGGAACCGCGGGAACGGCCGGAACAACGGGCTTTGGCTTCTCCGGCGCGGGAGGAGCGGCGGCCGGGGCCGGGGCCGGAACTTCAGGTTTGGCAGGCTGGACAGGGGGGACATAGCCCTCGGGCCTTGACACGGAAATAATAAGGCGTTTGGGTGGCTGGGGCGGTCTTACTTCTTCCTTTGGCGCCTCAACCGGCTCCACGGATTTAACACTTTTGACCTTCGCCGTGTGCGGTTTTTTTTCTTTTAGCGGAGTCCCTGCGCTTTGCGATGCGAGCGCTTCCGTTTTGCCTTTTTTAGCCGCCTTTGGCGGGGCCGCCTTCTTTGCCGGCTTCTTTTCGGCATTTCCGGAAGTAACAGGTTTGGCCGCTGTTTTCTTCTTAGACTTGGCGGAGGGATCGGATTCTTCTTTCGCGGAAGTTTTGTTATTTAAATCGTCATTTGCTTTCTGTTTCTTTAGACTCATTTTTTTGCACCTCTTTGGTTTCCAAATCCTTTGGGGCCGCCGCGGGAACCGCCTTGTCGCCGTAACCCGGATTTTCTTCCAGGAATTTTTTAGCTCCGGAAACTATTTTCTGAGCGGTCTTCTCGCCTATACCCTCCAGCACGCACAGATCTTCAACCGTAAAGCCCGCGATCTTGCGGATATCGGCCATCCCCAGCTTTACCAGGGTATCGGCCACTTTGGCTCCGATGCCGTCGACCTTAAGCAGGTCCTGTACGGCTATGTCGTTATTTTTTTTGGCTTCCTCCACTTTTTGTCCTTCCGACTTAACTTCAAGTTCCCAGCCCGTGAGCCTGGACACCAGTTTTATATTTTGTCCCTCGCGGCCTATGGCGATAGCCAGCTGGTCGTCGGGCACGATAATAAGCGCTCTCTTGGATGCCTTGTCTATCACCCTGACCGACAGCACCGTGGCGGGGGAGAACGACTTGGCCAGCATATGCAGGGGCTCCTCGGTGTAAGGAATGAGATCTATCTTCTCGTTGGAGAGCTCGGCCATGATGACGCGGATGCGCGAACCGCGGATGCCGACGCACGCGCCGACGGGATCTACCTTTGAAGAATTGCTTTTCACCACCACCTTTGACCTGAAGCCGGGGTCACGGACGACATCCGTTATCTCCACCACTTTTTCCGCGATCTCCGGGACTTCGGCCTCGAAAAGGCCCTTAAGGAAATTCACTGAAGCGCGCGACAGGATTATCTGGAGGCCTTTGTTTTCCTTATCCACACGGTGAATAATGGCCCGTACACGCTGGTTGATGGCGTAATGTTCGCGCCTTATCTGCTCGGAATACGGAAGTATGGCCTCGGTCTTACCCAGATCCACAAAAATATCGCGGCCGGCTATATGATGCACCAGGCCGGTGACGATCTCACCCTCGCGGGGCTTATACTCGTCGAAAAGCGTCACTTTTTCTATTTCGCGGATCTTCTGGATCAGAACCTGCTTGGCCGTCTGGGCCGCTATGCGGGAAAAGTCCTGGATATCCACCGGGATATTAACTTCCTCGTCTAATTTTGCCGAAGGTTCGTACTTCACGGCATCTTCTAGCGTGATCTCAACCTCCGGAGTAAAGACCTCCGTGACCACTTTTTTAACCAGGTAGCCGCACATCTCGCCCGTGTCGGGGTCGATCGTGGCCGCGATCTGCGTGGTCTTGCCGAAATATTTGCGCAAGGCCGAAACCAGGGAATCGGTTATAGTCTTGAAAACATCGTCCCTTTTGATGTTCTTTTCCCGTTCCAACTGGTCCAGCGCCAGTACAAGTTCGGTTTTATTTTTAAAAGTATTTTCTTTGGTCATATATTTTTATACCTCTGTCATTAGTTTAGGCCGCTTGTTAACCGCAAATCGGACATAGGGGCGCGGCCGGTCACGAATCATGCCGCTTCAGAATGTCATCGTCCCCCGGATGCAGCCTGGCTTCTTCGATATGGTCGAGCATGAATTTAAGGCCGCCGCTCAGCTGAACCTCTCCCTTCTCAAAACCCAGCAGGTCACCGTAGTACACCCGGGCGTTATCTACCGGCTTTTTAAGCTTGATCTTGACCCGGCTTCCCTTGAACTTCAAAAAATCTTTTTCTTTCCGCAAGACCCTATCCATGCCGGGGGAGGAGACTTCAAGAATATAGCCGCCTTCAAGAACATTATTCATGTCTATGTAGGCGCCCAGCTTGTCGCTCATGTTGCCGCAATCTTCCAGAGTCACTCCTCCGCCTTCGGCACGATCTATAAAAAACTGGAGCAGAAATTTAGCGCCGTGCCGGAGCACCTTAAGGTCCACAAGCTCAAAACCGGTTTCCGCCAATAACGGCTCGATCTCTTTTTCAATACGTTCCTTTTCCATACCTGATCCTTATCACTAAAGTTTCGGCGGGAAACCCCGCGTTTTCGCATACGCCTATTTTACGCCTAACCTGAAAAATTCAGTTGAATTTTTCCCTTCACGGAGCGCAGGTGCGCTTCGCGCGGCATACACCCTCGAAAACCTGGCGCGCATTGCGCTTGGTTTTCGACCCGCTGCTGCGGGGAATCCTGCATTTTTTTGTCACCTGATTTTCCAATGGAAACCAAGTTGAACTGCAGGATTCGGGCTAAAACAGGCTTCAAGCGCGGGATTCTAATTAAAAAATCCGGCCCTTATAAAAAAAAGCGGCCGAACTTCAGCCACCTATACCGTTATATTATCATTTTTGCCGGGCTGTGACAAACAGTTTTATCCGGCACGGCCTTAAAATCGCGAAAAAGCCCCTTTTTTATTAACAATAGCGTCTCTTTTTCTGAGGAGCCTTTCCGAAAAGTCAGCCCGCCGGGCTAAAAAACGCCCGCTGACATGGTCGGCGGGTTTTTCTGATTACCGGCCTGTATCACTTCCCGGCGCCTGAATATTCCGAAGAAAGGGACGGGCCTCCTCAAATCTTTTCTGACTGTAATACAAAGCCGCCAGGTTATGATAAGCGCCCGGATGGCCGGGATTTAATTCCAGGGTCTTTTTCCAGAATACTTCCGCATCTTTAAACCGCCGCAGCTGGTAACAAAGCAGGCCATAGTTGAAATAAACGTCGTCATAAATGGGGTTAAGAGCTATTTCCTGAAGATATTCCCGTTCAGCTTCCGTAAACCGGCCGGCATTCATATATATCAAACCGAGATTATTATGAACCATCTGCTCTTCGGGATTGAGCGCCATGGCTTTCAGATATTCCGCCGTCGCTTCGTCAAACTTGTTCTCAAGATAATACATGGCGCCCAAATTCCTATGGGCGAGAGGCGAATGCGGGGAATGTTCGGCGGCATTATGCCAAAACGCGAATTTATCACGGAAATTTTTCAAATGTGAGAAAGTGACGATCGAAAAGACCAGGGCAATGAGCGCGGTAACCGCCAGGCGCCGCCTTTGGGAACCGGTAAAACTCCCGATCCAGTCTATCTCCAGCATCACTATAAAAAATCCGATCAACGGGACATAAACGCGATGCTCTATAAAATCTGCGGTTACATCGGCGTTTGGCCTGATAAAAGCCGGCAGCAGGAACAATATGAACCACGCCAGTCCCAGGAAGACCAGCGGATATCGTTTCCGCTTGGATAGCCACAGCGCGAGAATCACCAGAACGGACCCCAGCAACCCGTATATTACCGTTGAATCCCGCAGTATTGGGAGAACCGAGAGGTTTACGGGGAAGAGCAATTTACCCAGATATACCATGATGGCGGGCGAATTTGACCATATGGAATCGAGTATTTTTTCCGGTGGAATGACAAGAGGTCTGGAGAACGCGGCATGCCTCATAAGAAACCATATCGCGGCGACAACGGCCCATAAGATACACGGAAGCATGAGGACTTTTATTTTTTCTTTCCGCACCAGCAAAAAGAACAGGATGGCCATCGGGACAACGGCGATAGCGCTTTCTTTGGTGAACATGGCAAGAGCGAAAAAACCGGCATGGACGTACAGAAAAAGAATTTTTCCGTCCTTTTCATAACGTATCAGCGAGATGAACGCCGCCAGCACAAAAACCGCCAGCAGAGAATCGTTCCTGCCGGGGATCCAAGCCACCGCCTGCGTAAGGACCGGATGAACGGAAAAGATCAGAGCGGCAAAGAACGCAAGCGCCCGGCCGTATCCGAATTCGCACAGGAACACAAAGAACAAACAGGATGCGGCAAGGTGAATAAGCAGGTTTGAAAGATGGAAGACCGGGGGATTTATCCCGCCCAACTGAGCGTCGATCATAAAAGAGACCGTGAGCATCGGCCTGTAATATGCGTCAACGATGGAATGAAAAACATTCTGTTTGAAGGCCGCGGGAAGATTCGACCAGTTGGTGAGGAAATTCTGATTATTCAGAACAAGAACATTGTCGTCCAGATAAGTGAATCCGAAATGGATAACCCGCCAATAAACCAGGAACACCGCCAATGAGAGCCAAAGATACGGCCTCCATGTTTGCAAAAAAGGAACGAGGGATTGCCCACCCGCCGGAGCTGTCGCAGTCCGGGATGGCATCTGCCGCGCCGGCAACCGGGGGATTTTATTTCTTTTACTCATTTATTTATTGAGCCTCACATAAGTAATATCCCAGCTGGCCGGGCCGATTTTGTAGCGAAACAAGGAACGCGGAGCGCAGCATAGCTGGGCTATGTAAACGACGCGTGACGCAGTTGCAGCCCAAAAGCGCCCGGCCCTTTCCCTCTGGGAAAGGGAGGCTTGCCTTTGAGCGGCTGCTTCGTTGCTCCTCGCTCACAGGCCGCCGGCATGCTCGTTCGTCGCGCCTCGCATCCATCTCAAATCCAAGCCTCCAACTAGGACATTACTTATGTGAGGCTCAATAAATACCGCTTTTACAGACCGCGCGCAAAATACTCAAAGGCCTTAACAAAAGGCTCCGGCGGGGCGCTGAGCACGCCCGCGCCCACCTGCCCTATCCCCGGTTTCTTATGCGCCACTCCGGTATCTATGAAAGGCAGAACGCCGCTTTCCACGACCTTCACTACGTCTATCCCGGTGGGAGTGCCGCGAAAATCCAGATAAGGGATCTGGTAAACATTGTTCTCACCGGCCGTTATCTCATACATGGCCATGGTATAATTGACGGCGTCGGCCGCTTTACCTCCGACAAATTGCACGATTGCGGGCGCCGCCGCTATGGCAAAACCGCCAAGGCCGTTGGTCTCGGTTATAGCGGAGTCGCCTATATCCGGATTTGCGTCGGCCTTGGTATAGCCGGCGAAAAAAAGCGCGTCGGGCACGGGCGCCGGCCCGGTGAACCACATATTTCCGGTCCCGGCCAACTGCACGCCGAACTCCGTGCCGTTCCTCGCCATAACCACAACGACGGTTGAATATCTGATATCTCTGGCGGCGTCCAGACAGGCCTTGCTCAAGGCCATGGAAAGATTCAAAAAGGAATGGTCGTTCTTATTTATGAATTCCAGCACGGCCGCGGCCTGCTCGGTATCCGCAGTTGTCCTTATAACGGCCGGTGCGATGGTCCGATAGAAAAGAGAGGTACCCGCCCGGTTGCGGTTGTGAACCTCGTCTCCCATATGCAGGGCCTGCGCGGTGATGGATTTAAGGTCCACGCGGCCCAGCCGTTCGACCGCGCGCTTGAGCGCCGGATACATGACGGTTTCCATCCATTTAAGGCGTTCTATAACCTCCGGAGAATAGGCGCCGTAACGCAGGACCTTGCCTAAACCTTCGTTCATTGTGGCATAGGCGTAATTTCCATACTCCTCGTTCTTCACTATAAATACCGGCATGGAGGCGGAAATTACACCGGCCATCGGCCCCACGGCCGAATGTTCATGGCAGGGAGAAAATTTTATCTTGCCGGAAGCGGCCAGTTTTTCAGCGGCTTTCTCGTCGGGAGCCAGGCCCTCGTACATCAAAGCGCCCATTACGGCGCCGCGCATCGGCCCGCACATCTCCGCCCATTTTACGGGGGGGCCGGCGTGGAGCAATAAATCCTTTTTCATTCCCGGAACCACATTTATCGCCCTGTTCAATCCGACGAGGGCCGGCTTTGAGTTCAAGATCCTGGCAAGCGCTTTTTTATTGGCCGCCGCTATCGCGGACGCGTTAGCCTTTATTTTTTTCAGCAGCGACAGATCCTGGCTCAACGGCGGCTTGAATTCCACCTGCACGGTTTTTACACCCTTATCGTCCAGGCTTGTCTTGAAAGATTCCAGACCTATATTAATCGCTTTCAATTCCGATTCGAATAATGATGAGACAGCCATAAAATCTCCTTTTCCCGTTAACGCGCAACAGGCGTCTTACGGGCGCTTTTTAACTTCCCGTGTTTTGCGGCCAGCAGCCTGACTATCGCCCCGGCCAAACGGCAGGCACTGGCGTTGGACGGCATAACAAGGACGCCTGCCTTGCTCAAGCCTTCCACCACTTTGGAACGCACCTGCGGATCGGTCTCCGTGCCGGTGACGGAAGCCGCGATGGAAAGCGTTTTATTGATCCGAAACGCCTCGCGGATAGAGGGCAAAATATCGGCGAGCGGCTGCATGTTTGCGCCATAGCCCAAAACCACGTCCAGAAGAATAACAGCCGTCTCCGGGTTCCGCGCCTCGGAAACTATAAGTTTGTTCCTGAGGGAAAAATCTATCATCGGGTGCGGGCGGCCGACAGTAAATTCGTCCTCGCCCAGATCTATAACGCAATTTTCTTTAAGCTTAAGCGAATCAGGAAGCTTGTATTTTTTATCCAGAGGCGCGTTAGACCAGAGCGCGCCGGTAGTATCATTAAACACGATTTGGGCTTCACTCACAAAAGTCCCTCCGCTGAATAAGCCCCGCAGATATTTTTGTTTTTTAGTCTTATTCCCGGCCGCGGAGGCGGCGGCCGCCCGTACCCGGGTATTGATGTCGAAAAGCCGTTCCTTGGCCTTATGGGCATTGCCGTCCTGGGCGAGATACACGGCTTTCAGCGCGGCTTCTTCCAGGGTGCGCGCCGGATAAAAATCTTTTTTTCCGGGAAGAACCGCGTCGCCGCCAAGCATGACGGAAACCACGGGCTTGTTTATTTTTTTCACTTCGGCCAGGATCTTAACCAGCACTTCCGGGTGCGGGGGCTTTGAAACTATCAGAATGAGGGTAGTATTCTTGTCTTTCGCCAGCGCTTTTAAGCCCTGAAGCAGGGTACTGGCTCCGACTTCTTTCTTAACATCGCGCGAACCGGTGCCGATGGCCTGGGAAATGCCGGCCCCCTCATTGGAAATGAGCGTTGAAACTTCCTGAAGGCCGGTGCCTGAAGCAGCCACAATGCCTATGCCGCCCCTGTTAACGGCGTTGGCGAAGCACAGCGGCGCGCCATTTATGATGGCTGTCCCGCAGTCCGGGCCCATGAGGAGCAGGTCTTTTTTTAAAGCCGTTTTTTTAAGCTCTATCTCGGTTTCCAGCGGTATATTGTCGGAGAACAGCATCACGTGCATATTCCGCTCAAGACAGTCCATGGCGACCTTCCCGGCGAAGCGCCCGGCCACGGAAATGACGGCCAGGTTGGCTCCGCCCAGCATTTCAACGGCGTTGCCTATCCCCTTGGCGTTCACTCCGCCGGAAGCGCCGCACTGGACCGGCCGGAACTTCCGGTTCAGAAGTTCTTCGGCTTTTTTGAGCGCCTTATCCGCGCTTTTAGGGTCCCGCGCCTTGACGGTTATGACAAGATCGTTATCCCCGGACTTATCAAGTTCGGAGTTGTAAAGCCCGGAATTTCGGACAATTCCCTTATTCTCTTTGGTGGCCATAACGATGGCGGAATCCATTATGCCGCTAACGGCGTTCAGCTCTTTGGCGGTTTTCATAAGCGATACCGAATCATGGTACGCGCCTTTTTTAACCAGACATTTTATGATCATAAAGCCTCCTAACGTAAGGGGTGCCGGCGTTTATGTCGTTGTAACGCAAACACCCCGGGAAACTCATACGACTTAAGATCTTTTCAGCGCCGCTTCACACCCGTAGATCAGCCCGGCGCAGAAGTCGGCTCCCGAGGTATGGCCGTTCTTAAGCGCGGCTTTCGCGGCCAGGGTCAGACGTTTTTCGTCGAAGCCGGCCAGCGCGGCCAGAAGTTTCCGGGTTTTCTCGTTAACGCGCCCGTTATACGCGCAATAGGTGAATGAGTTGGCAAGAAGGTTCCCGGTAAGCGCGTTATCATAAACCGCATCCTTGATGGCGCCCAAATCGACAGGCAGGTTGACTTCCACGAAACTTAAGCCGGTCAGGTAGCCGCACAGGAAATCGTCTCCGGAGGGGGTAAGGCCGAAACCCAGGCCGCGCAAAGACCGCGCGCCATCGGCATAGTCTCCGGAGTCAAGGAGGCGAACGGCTTTCTTCATGCTTTCAAGCATCGTCCGCTCAAAAATACTTTTAAAAACGCCCCGCGCGGAAAAAGAGAATAGAAAACACATGCTTTTTGGCGGCGCATACTTTCCTAAAAAATCTTTAAGGGAACAAATGTTTTCCTTAAACAATCCCGGATCCATGGGAAGTTGCGGCACAGAGGAATCGTAATTCCTCTCCGGGTCTATCTCCAGGGAATTCTCATCCACGTAAAGCTTAAATTTGGTGACCTTTAAGCGGCGCGCCCCGTGCGGAAGGTGCTTCATTACCACATTCATCGGACCATTGCCGGTCTTACGGTTGACGAGCGAGACAACAAACCCCCTGCGCACCCTGAAATTGATCGCGTTCTCAAAGGCAGAATGCAGTTCAAATATTCCCCTGGGGATCCGGTCTCCGTAACCTAGTATTTCCATAAAATCACCCTCTGGTAAAGTCCGGCCCATGTCACAGGTCAAAAAGACAGGGGACCTGTGACTCGCAAAATCCCTACTGCCAGTCAAGATTCTTACGTTCCTGAAGGAACGGGAATCTTTCCCTAGTTTTCGCGACGGTTTCCTTCGCGACCTCTATTTCGGAAACAAAAAGACCTTCGGCGGTTCCAGCATCCAGCACAACTTTCCCCATCGGATCGAAACACATCGAGTTGCCGGAATACTCCAACCGGCCCTCAAAGCCCAGGCGGTCCACGCCAACGCAATAGGCCTGGTTTTCCACGGCTCTGGCGCGCAACAGCGTCATCCAATGCTCCGCGCGGCGCATGGGCCAGGCCGCGATAACCACATACAAGTCCACTTTTTCGGCCGGCTTCCAGAAAAGATAAGGGAATCGCAAATCGAAGCATACGGCGGGCATGACCCTCAGTCCCTCCAGTTCGAAGATCTCCTGCTTTGAACCGGTTTTATACTCTTTATCCTCTCCGCCGAAAGCGTAAAGGTGGATCTTGGAATAGGCGTTCATCCGATCGCCATGCCTGTTTATGGATATAAGATTATTAAAACCGTCTTCCACTCCGCCGTAAGAGATATTTATATTATTCCTTTGGGCAAGATCGCGGAAAAACTGCCTGTCGGAGTCGTTCAATTCCGCGGCGGCCGTATTCATAGTGAAACCGCTTAAGGTCATCTCTGAAAATATAAGCCAGTCAATTTCTTTTTTACGCGGGCAGGCTTCGAACAGTTCCGTTATCCTCTTTTTATTCGCTTCTTTGTCTTCCCACTTGATGTCATATTGGCAGACCGCGAGTTTCATAAGTCACTCCTTGCAAATATTAACCTGAAAAATTCAGTTGAATTTTTCCCTTCGCGGAGCTCAGGTGCGCTTCGCGCGGCATACACCCTCGAAAACCTGGCGCGCATTGCGCTTGGTTTTCGACCCGCTGCTGCGGGGAATCCTGCGTTTTCTGTTCACCTGATCTTCAAATGGAAACCAAGTTGAACTGCAGGATTCGGGTTAAAACCACCTTTTTTGCGGCCAGGCCGCCCCAGGAGCCCGCAGCCGCCCGCTTCACTTCTTTGCGGCCTTAAATGCCAAAGCTACTTTTTCTTTTGTAACCGGCATGGACTTTATACGCACGCCAAGGGCGTCTTCCACGGCATTGGCGATGAGCGGAGCCGCCGGGATCATTGTGTGTTCGCCCACGCCTCTCGCGCCGTACGGACCGTCGGGCTGGGCCACTTCCACGATAATGGGCACCACTTCCTCAGGCATATCTTTCGCGGTGGGAATTTTATAGTCCGAAAAATTAGCGTTCAACAACCTGCCTTTATCGCTGAAACGCATATCCTCATATAATACCGTGGCAAACCCCTGCAGCAGGCCGCCCACTATCTGGCCCCGGACCAGGTCCGGATTTATGGCCTTGCCGCAATCCACCGCCAACACGGCTTTTTTGATCTTCATCTTGCCGGTTTCGTTATCTACTTCGAGTATTATACCGGCCGCGCCGGTAGTGTAGTGGACATTGGGATGCCCTCCCTGTCCGGTTTCAGGATCACCGATGGCGGAGGCAAACTCGGGCATGAACATGCCGGAACCCATTATGGGACCGCCCTTAAAAGTATGATCCTCCGCCTGGATGCCATTGATGACGAAATCCCGCAGGCGCAGCTCAAAGTCCGGTTTGGTGCGGCACTTCACCTTCTCTTCGGAAAGGTAAAGCGTGGATTTGTCCAGACAATACACACGCTGGACCAGGTCGAATATTTTTTCTCGCGCTTCCATAGCCGCGCGTTTAACGGCGTTGCCGCAGCCCCATGTCACGTGCGAACCTACAGTCTGCCACTCGTAGGGGTTGCGGTCCGTATCCGGCGTTTCCACGCGGATCTTGGTCACCGGCACGCTGAGCACTTCGGAGGCGATCTGCGCCATTACGGTAAGCAGCCCCTGGCCTATCTCCATGCCGGAGACGAGGATATTTATACTGGCGTCCTCGTTGAATTTAAGGAACGCGCTTGAAGCGGCGTTAGGCGGCATAGCGGGGGATTTCCAGAAGCAGACCAGGCTCTTGCCTATGGCCTTATTCGGATCTTTGGATTTTTCTTTAACGCCCCAGCGGATCTCTTTCTCAACTTTCTCTATGGCTTCCTTTATCCCGTTGGGGTTCATCTGCGCGCCGTAAGGCAGAATATCTCCCTCTTTGATGGCGTTCTTCTTACGGAAAGCCACAGGATCCATGCCCAGTTTATTGGCCATGCGGGTTATATGCGATTCCAGTCCGAAAAGGAACTCGGAATAGCCGAAGCCGCGGTATGGGCCGCCGGGAGGAAGGTTGGTGTAAATACACATGGAGTCTATACTGAGGTTGTCCACCTTGTAGGGGCCGCTGGCCGAGAGACCGGCGGCGTTGACCACATTAGCCCCGTACTCCACATAAGCGCCGGCATCCCAGTAAAGCTTGAAGTCGAGCGCGGTAATGCGTCCGTCTTTCCTGACGCCCATTTTAATTTTGGCGGTAACGCCCTGACGCTGGTAGGTATTGTAAAATTCCTGCGCGCGGGACCAGAGCACTTTCACGGGCCGGCCCTGCACTGACATGGCCAGGGCGGCGCCTATTATTTCCATGCTCACGCCTGCCTTGCCGCCGAAGCCGCCGCCGATATACGTACTTATTACACGTACGTCTTTGTGGCTTATACCGAAGGGCTCAAGAGCCTGGGCAAAAACGTTGCGCTGGGTGAAGGGGGACTGGGAAGAGGTCCACATGGTAAGACGGCCGGATTCGTCGTAGAGGCCTATAACGGAATGGGGCTCTATGGCGCAATGGGCGTAGCGAGGGACATAATAAGTATCCTCCATAACCAGGTAGGCCTCTTTGAAGCCTTTTGCAAGGTCGCCCTTGCGGGTTTTGCGCCAATGGGCGATATTGGTGTCCGGTTTTGGGAAGAACCAGGGTACATGGCGGTAGCTCTTCAAATCGGGATGGACCAAAGTGGAATTTTTTTCGAGAGCCTTTACCGGGTCCAGCACGGGGGGGAGTTCTTCATATTTTACTTCCACTAGAGCGGCGCCGCGCAGGGCTGTTTTGGGGTCGGTGGCGACTACCGCGGCCACCTGCTCTCCTACGAAACGCACGGTGTCGGTGGCAAAAACGTACCGGTCGGTCATGTAGAGGCCGAACTTGTGCGTAAAGCTGCGGCCGGTGACGACTTTTACGACGCCGTGGAGTTTCTCCGCCTTGGAGGTGTCAATGGATCTTATTTTAGCGTGGGCAAACGGGCTTTCCACTACGGCGGCATAAAGCAGGCCGGGGCCGAATTCCAGATCGTCGGTGTACTTAGCCGCGCCCTTTATCTTCTCCCACCCGTCCACCCGCAGGACGCTTTTGCCTACGACATCCAGCTCCTCGCCGGCTGTTTTAGATTTCACGCCCTTCTTAGTTTTGGCTATAAGTTTCTGTAAGTCCATATTTCCCTCTCAAGTTGTATACTGCAATCTTATTTCCGGAAAATCCACTGTTCCTGGGAGTCGCCGGCAAATTTCCCGCGCGCTCCGAGACCAGGTTTTATACAGAGGAAGCCTGGGGTCTTCCGCCGGCTGCGGAACTCGGCCCGCACACAGTGCGGGCCTCAAACATTCCTCGCCGTCGCTAATGAGAGCGATGCGCTCCAGACCCCAGGCTTAAAACCCTAAAGGGAGCGCGCGGGAAACCCGCCGGCGACTCGGGAACACAAGGATATTGGGCTCTACCCCATATCCAAGGGCGTCTTGATTTTCCATCCGTCTATTTTAAAACCGCCCATCCTGGCAAAAACGTGATTTATCAACCGACTATATGCCGACATCATGGCGGCATTAGTCCCGGCAACAGCCGTTTTCACATATAGCTCCGCGAATTGTCTGTCCGGGAATGCGGACATATGATATTTTTCCAGGTCACGCCCCTTGAGGAATTGCAGAATTTTATCGGGTGGTACGTTTCCATACCTGACAAACCTGCTATAAATATCAAAAATTATTGGGAGATTAGAATAACATAGGAAGGCGAAATCTTCCATACGGGTTTCATAAACATCTTCCAAATTATCCGAAATATCCCACAGTTGATATTTAGACAGCTCGCAAAACCGGGCGGACGGTTTAATGAATTTTTTTGAAAGCCATTTATTCGCCTCTTTTTTTATTTTTTTAAGGCGACCATTTTTATCGCACACGATCTTTCCTGTGACGAACATGTGAGCCGTACGTTTATCATGGGCTTTGTGCTCGTCCATGAAGTAGCGCATTATCTGCTGCGGAGAATTAGCAAAGTATTCAAATAAAAATCCGTCAATGATTTTATTTCCGCGGGCGCGCCATCCAACATTATCTCGCAGAACTATGCAAACGTCAATATCGGAATGCTTGGACGGGTTGCCGGTAATATAACTGCCGCAAATAAGAATACCGGAAACATCTTTACGCACCAGCCATTTAGCTGTAAACTTTTGAGTCGCTGATCTCCAATCGTTCATTTTCCCCATTGATTAAGCTTAATTTTGAGCCTCGCAATGTGTGCCAGGCTAGCTTGTATGCCGGCGGAAGACACCGGTCTTCTTCTCCATAAAACCCGATCCCGGAGCGCACAGGCAATTCTCCCTCACCTGGCGACAGGACCCGTATAAAGATCAAAACAAATAAAAATCCGCCTGTTACCTTTTACAGGGCCCGGTATTCCGCTTCTACTTCTATTATTGCGGCCCATTTTTCCATATATTTTAAGTCCAGCACGCCTTTGTTTAATTCCATTATGCTTCGGCAGTCCTGCAATTGGCGCTCGGAACCGCCGGCGGACTGCATCCAGCGAAGTTTTGCCAATACAAGGTCTTCCGGAGATATGACCCAAAGCGGTTGCCCGGCAACATCCAGCCTTTTACGTCTGGCGAATGCTTCTTTCGCATACGGGTTTGATGCATCCATAACCGCGAAGTCGACCTTAAAAGCAGTGCGGTTGCAAATCACATTAAACATCCGCTTTTCTGAAACCGCCCGGATGACTTCTTCTTCGTCTATATAAGCGTCGTCTTTTATCGCGGCGACAAGTCTGAGAATGTGTGGAGGGGATATTTGGACGACAATGTCTATATCCGCAGTGGTTCTTACCTGGCCCCAGAAAGGAACGGCGGAACCGCCCGTTAGCATATAGGCGATACCAAGGCTATCCAGTTTTGCGGATATCCAGTTTAATGTTTCAACGAATATATTTTGCGTACCCTCTCCTTAAAAAGTTTTTCCAGCTCAAGATCGGTAATTCTGGGGTTCTGGAACTTTATACCGGCTTTCATCGCGCCAAATTGGGCGCCCATAAGGTCCGCCATCATGGCAAAGCGCTGCTCCGGGGTCTTTGCCCGCAACATTTCCAGTTGTTTGATATCCGATTTAGTCATACTTTTAAAAAGGCTCCCGCTGCCTTTTGCCGTCGAATTGTGCCAGATACCTTTTACTTTCTCCACTCCCACAATTGAAAGAAACAGGCGGATTTTTATTACTTTATGGGTGACAGTCGAGGGTGAATTCCCTGTGCGCTCCATTTAGGGTTTTAAGACCGGTGTCTGGAGCGCATCGCTATCATTAAGCGACGGCGAGGACCGTTCAAGCCGGGCCGCTATGCGGACCGGCGCGTTCCGCAGCCGGCGGAAGACACCGGTCTTCTTCTCCATAAACCCGATACCGGAGCGCACAGGGAATTCACCCTCGACTGAGACAGGCCCCCGTATAAAGATCAAAACAAATAAAAATCCGCCTGTTACCTTTACTCCACGCCGGTCGGGGCCGGGGTCGGAGCGGCAGGCGCCGGAGCGGGGACGGAGCAGGCGGTCATATTGAAACTCACTTGGGGCGGGGTCCTGCCCGAGTTCTGGCCGAAAATTCCGGACTGGACGCACTGTCCGCCTGCTACGGGGAGAGCCTCTATCTTTACCGTGTCCAGCGTCATTGGATAGCGCGGGTCGCCCCGCCACATTCTGCGCACGGGAGCTTTCAGGGGAGAGTAGCCCGCAAAAGCGTCGTTGATTTGGATACGCGCACCCGGCGGATCAGTGATCACTTCCACAGTCTCGTCCACGAAGTATTGCTGAGGCTGCTGAGCGGGCTGCGCTATAGCCCCAAGAGCCCCGATCCGCCTGCCCGTCTTCATGCCCGCCTGCGGCATAGCGCAGGCCGAAAACATTAAGAGAAATCCCAACAAGAAAAATTTATTCATAAACCCTCCCGCATATTGTTTTCAAAAAGACTCCCGCCGCCTTTTAAACTATGGGAAACTATCGGCCTAATAATTATCAGAACGGCGCCAGGCGGCGTTTTGGATTATACCGTCTTATGATATTCGATTCCGCCGCATCGTGCGCGGGCGCGGCGTTATCCGCCATAGCACGATCTATTACGCCAGAAATCCGGTCTTGGCCCGGAGAAAAAAAATTGACCACCCGGAACCGATCCGGAGCGGAGGCGGGCACAGGGGGATTTACAGCCGTTTGTACAATATCCGACTGTTCCTCATTAGTTTTAACGCGTCGTAAAACGCCAAAGATCCCCATTAATATATCCCCTTTAACCGTTTGGTATAAAAACTCAACTTTTTACGCTTCCCTCATCTATACTTCAATCACTTGCCGCGCGCAGTTTCCTCTATGGCTTCCACTATGGGCTCATAGCCGGTACACCGGCAGAGATTGCCGGCTATCGCTTCTTTTATATCGTGCGTGGTTGGCCTGGAATTTTTTTCCAGGAGTTCGGTGGCGGACAGGATAACGCCGGGAGCGCAGAAACCGCACTGAAAAGCGTTCTTCTCATGAAACTTCTTCTGGAGTTTCTGGGTCCACTTGCGTGAATTGGCGCCTTCCAGGGTAACTATTTCCGCGCAATCGGCCTCCGCGGCCAGCACAAGGCAGGAGCGTACGGTTTTACCGTTCATTAACACCGTGCAGGTCCCGCAGTCTCCCCGGTCGCAGCCTACCTTGGGGCTCTTGATGCCCAACTTGCCGCGCAGAACATCCAGAAGGATATCGCCGGCTTCCACTTCCACTTTCTTGGCATCGCCGTTCAGTTTAAATCCTATTTCATATTTCTTCATAAATGACCTCAAAGCGGAGAATTATGATAATTTGCCTAGGAGCCTGTCCGGCATAAGCAATTTCGCCTGCAATTGCCGCTTTTTGCCTGCGCCCTCGCGCCGCTCAACTTACAGGTTCATTGGAGCCTGCTCGTTTCACATCGCTTCGGCTCGGCTTCAAAATCGGCAATTTCGTCATGAAAGCCTTATGCCGGACAGGCTCCTAGCACCCGGCTATATTACAGGCTCACCGTACTTAGGCGGTTTACCGGACAGCCTGGCGGCGGCGGCCTGGAGGGAGCGTTCAAGCATAACGGCCGCCATGTGCAGGCGGTATTCTCTCGTGGAGCGGATATCCGTAATGGGACTGATCTCTTTCAGGATGGTCTCTTTAGCCAGCGCCAGGACTTTTTCGGTCAGTTTGTTGCCGTTAAGCACCGCTTCCGTTTTAGGACAGCGGGCCGGCTTCGGACCTAAAGCGCAGACGGCCACCCGGTAGGTATTATCGTCCAGAACCAGCGCCGCAATGCCGCCCTGCGCGAGGTCCTCGCCCTCATAGCGGGAGAGTTTGGCGTAACAACCGCCGGTCTTTACTTTGGGCAGGTTAAATTCTATGGCCAGCACGATCTCATCAGGCGCCAAAATAGTTTTTTTGGGCCCGGCGAACCACTCGTGTATAGAGATATTCCTGACGCCTTTAAGACTTTTCACTATAACTTCCGCGTCATAAACGGCCAGGACCGGCGCGGAATCCGCGGACGGCACGGCCGAACAGATATTGCCGGCCACAGTGGCGCGGTTCCTGACTCCGGTGGACGCCACGGTTAAAGACGCCTCCCACAAAAGAGGACAGTGCTTTTTGATCAGGGCGGAATCTATGACCTCGGAGAAGGTAACCAACGCCCCCAGGCGCAGGAGCCCGCCGTTAACTTCGATTTTATTCAGGCCCGCAACGGCTTTTATATCCGCCACAACCTCGGGCCTGGCGATATTTTCTTTCAGGTGTACTATAAGGTCGGTTCCGCCGGCCAGAACTTTGGCGGACTCCCCGTACAAAGAAAGAATCTGCAATGCCTCGTCCAGCGTCTTAGGACGAACATACTCAAATTCGGTTGTAATAGGCATTCGTTCACCTCCGCGAACAATTTCCCTTAAGGCAGCCAAGCTACCACGCGGCCCATGGCGGATTCAAGTTCCATACCTTTAATAGGGAAAAAGCCCATCCAGCAGCGCTTATTGGAAAGTTTCTCAATATCTCCGCCCAGGTTTTCGGCATGGACCAGGCGCTTGGGGAAAAGTTTCAGATGCATGACCTGATAATATTCGTCAATGGGGAACATCTCGTCCCATTTTTTGCCGAAGTTCTCCAGCAACTTATTTTCGGCTTCCGTAAAGAGCTTGGGATGCCAGTTGCGGATGATGGTATTCATAGGGTGGTCGGCCGAGCCGCAGTCTACTCCGATCCACTTGAATTTCATGGCCAGCGCCCATTTATGGAACTTTGGGCCGGGGCCGGGGTGCTTGCAAAAATAACGGACTTCGTCGGATTTCTTCTCGTACCAGGCGTAACGGTGGTAACCGGTGTTGATGATCAGGATATCGCCTTTGCGGATGTCCGCGCGTTTCATAAGCAGTTCCGGCTCATAGAGGTCGTAATCTCCCACATCCTTGGAAAGGTCCACTACCACGCCCGGGCCGGTCCATTCACTCATGGGGACCTGGCCGATGGTGCGGCCGGAACCGAAAAAATGTATTTCGCCGTCCATATGGGTGCCCACATGATTGGAGGTCTTTATGATCTGTCCATTGGCGCCCTGGCCCATGTGCGCGCCGGCGATGCGCTTGAAGTACTGGATCTGAAGCGGCATATAACTGGGCCATGGAGGGGTATGAATGCTCAACGGCTGGGTAAGATCGTACATCTTGGCCCGTTCCATCAGTTTTATAAAATCATTCGGTTTCATTTGGTTTTTCCTCCGGAAAAATGCCGCTAGCCATATGCTGCGCGACTAAATTGCCTAAAAGCTTATAGTCTGAAGCGTATGGCCTGAATAAATCGGCTTTAAGCCCTTTATTTCTATAAAAATTCTAACAAATGCGGGGGGGCTGTTCAATCGTTAGTAAGAGCTGAATCTCCAACCGGCGGAAAAACCGAAACGAAACCCGTTTAGCCGGGCCCGCAGATGGCGGGAGAGCTCTCCTCCGGAGCCGCCGAACCAGATCCTATTGTAGATCAGGAATACGGAACACACCGGCCCCTTATGCTGGACGGAATTGGAACCGAAAGTGGCGGCAACCCCGACCGAGGCGCCAAGCCCCATGGCGCTTCGATTTTCGTCAAACGGCAGGCCGTCGGCCAATGTCACGGAAACTTTATAAGTGTGCCAGGCTAAAGGGATACCCGCCAGCAATCCCGCCCGCGCGAACTCGTTTTTATAGGCTTCCCGGTAGTAAAAAAAATCAAGCATGGCGGTATTATTGCGGAAAGCGTCAATTGAATCGGAGGTGTATGTGGCTGTGGAGGCGCCGTTAGGACCGCTGATATAAGTTTCTTTGGTCACGCTCCTCACCGGCACCCCGGCCGACCGCAAAAAAACGCCTTCATCCTTAATGCGCGGCAATTTCGAATATTCGCCAAGGATCAGGAAACCATGTTTGCCGCGGCGGCCGGAAAAAGCGAGGGCCGGGAGCCCGCTGAACGTGTTGGAGAAAAAAACCATTTCCGCCTGCCGATCGTATTTTTTAAAGCCTGTAGGCGCAATAACGCCTTCAAACGCGCCCGGCGTATTCAGGTTCGCCGGGGACAAAGGCTTAAAATCCGATGTGTATGAGGAGACGGTGATTTCAGAAAAGGTTAACCCGGCATTTGCCTGAAGGGGAAAAGCCGGAACAAAGAGTATCCGGGCTAACGCCGCGGCATAGACCATTTGTCTCTTAAAATCGGTCATATCATGTCCGAAAGTCCGTCCGCCATATCAGCGGCCACCGGTCGGACCGGCGGGAGCCTTCCGTAAATAAATTATTATTGGATAAAAACGGTTCGGTCCGGAGCTACTTACCGAGTGCTGTTTTAAGCTCCGCCAGTTTTACGGGAAGTTCCGCCAGTTTCCAGCGGAACGCAGTTTTTTCAGCGCGACGCTTGAACTCGCACTCCCCGTCTTTAAGCGTTTTGGCGCTCACCACGATGCGGAAAGGCAGGCCGATAAGGTCCGCGTCTTTAAATTTAACTCCGGGGCGTTCGTCGCGATCATCCCAGAGCACGCTAAACCCGGAGGCGTGAAGCTGGTCATAGACAGCCTGGGACTGGGACAGGATACCGGAAGCCTCGGTCTCGATGCTGACCAGAGAAAACTCAAAAGGCGCGATGGACGCAGGCCATATGATGCCCCACTCGTCATTGGACTGCTCTATGGCGGCGGCCACAGTGCGGGAAACGCCGATGCCGTAGCAGCCCATGACCATGGGCACGGACTGCTGGCGCTCGTCCAGGAACTCGCATTTAAGGGATTTAGAGTATTTGGTTCCGAGCTTGAAGGTCTGCCCCACTTCTATGCCGCGCTTGAAGATAAAAGGTTTTTTACAGCGCGGACACAGGTCGCCTTCCGCGGCCGCATGAATATCGGCGAAAGCGTCCGGGGTATAATCCCGGCCGAGATTGATCCCGACCGTATGAGTATCGTTCTTATTGGCGCCTGAGAAACCGTTAAAGACGCCCTTAAGCGCGTAGTCGGCGATGACGGTCTTCAAAGGCTTAGTGTCCCTGCCCGGGACATACTTATTCTTTATATCCACTGGCCCGGCGAAACCGGCGGGACAGCCCGCGACGGCTTCGTAGATATGCTGGGGGGCTTTTTCCAGTTCGGCCGCAGAGAGGACGCGGCGGAGTTTATTTTCATTCAGTTCATGGTCGCCGCGGACCAGCGCCATGACGGGTTCTCCGTCGGCAAGGAAGAACAGAGTCTTTATAGCCTGTTTTTTGTTCAGTTTGAGGAACCTGCTCACATCCTCTACGGTATACATGCCGGGCGTGGCCACGTCCTTAAGCGGCGCAAACTTTGACGGGTCAACGGTCCGGGCCGGGGGCTCGGCGGTCTCCGCTTTCTCGGTATTGGCCGCGTAGCCGCATTCGCAGAGGGCGATCTCGGCTTCGCCGGTGTCGGCTATGACCATAAATTCGTGGGACTGGTTGCCGCCTATCGGGCCGCTGTCGGCCTCCACAGGCTTATATTTAAGTCCGCAGCGGGTGAAAATACTTTCGTAGGCGCCATACAGCTTCTGGTACCACACGTCGGAATCGGCTTCCGTGGCGTGAAAGGAGTACGCGTCCTTCATGTAAAATTCCCTGGCACGCATCACGCCAAAGCGCGGCCGTATCTCGTCACGGAACTTTTCCCCGAACTGATAAAGCAGAATGGGAAGCTGGCGGTAGGAGCTGACGTCCCGGCGCACCATGTTGGTGATAACTTCTTCGGCGGTGGGGGCGAAGCAGAACTCGGAATCCTTGCGGTCCTGTATCCGCAGGAGCTCCTTGCCGTAGATCTGCCAGCGGCCTGTCTCCATCCAGAGTTCCTTGGGCTGGATTACGGGCAGCCAGACTTCCTGGCCGTTTATCTTATCAAGCTCCTCACGCACGATATTTTCAACTTTCTTCAGGACCCTGAGGCCGAGCGGCAGCCATTCGTAGATCCCGCTGGCAAGCTTACGGATCATACCCGCCCGGAACATAAGCTTTACCGAAATATTGTCCGCGTCAGCCGGCGCTTCTCTCAAAGTGGGGAGAAAATAATTGGAAAGTTTCATCTGAGCATCCTCGATTCGGCTTTTAGCTTCTGAGAACCCGGCCGGACAACGGCCATAAACCCCGTCGAAATACGGCGGACCTGTTTTTTAGACGGCGACTGCGCGCGAAAACATCTAGAACCGATTAAAGCCGCAAAACACTATCTGCAAGAGCGTATCTTCCTTATGATCTCATTGACCCATTCTTTTTCTTTTATTACTTTGATCTGCTTGCCACGCTCTATCCAGATACCCTGGCCTTTGCCGCCGGCGATGCCGAAATCGGCTTCGCGGGCCTCGCCGGGGCCGTTAACCACGCAGCCCATAACGGCGATCTTTTTCCCGGTGGAGCGCTTCAAAAGAGTTTTATCCGAATAAACGCGGTCTTCTATCTCTTTCAGCACTTTTTCCACATTAACCCGGCAGCGTCCGCAGGTCGGGCAGGCGATAAGATTCGGACCGTACTGCCTCATGCCCATGGCTTTGAGTATTTCATAAGCCGCGCGGACCTGCATGACCGGATCCTCGGTGAGCGAGACCCGGATGGTATCGCCGACGCCCTGCGTCAGAAGCAGGCCTATCCCCAGGGAAGACTTTACCGTGCCGGAAAGGAAGCTGCCCGCTTCCGTGACTCCGACATGGAGGGGAATATCGGATTTTTCCGAAAACAGAATATTGGCCATAACCGTGCGCTCGATATCATCCGCCTTCAGGGAGACCACGATATCCATGAACCCTTCTCTCTCAAGGATCCTGACTTCCTCCAGCGCTTCTTTCACCATTATCCTGGCCCATTCAAGGGGCTTCCATTGCGGATTAGGGATCTTTTTTAAAATCTTCAGCGAACCGCAGTTGACGCCTATCCGTATGGGAATGCCGGCCGATTTGCAGGCCTTTACCACTTCCCTGACCTTATCCTTCCCGCCTATATTGCCCGGATTGATACGGATCTTGTCCACGCCCTGTGCCGCGGCTTCCAAGGCCAGACGCCAGTCGAAATGGATATCGGCCACAAGCGGAATGTCTATGGCTTTCCTGATGCGGCCGAGATTCCTGGCGGCAGCCATATCCGGCACGGCCACGCGTATGATCTCACAACCCGCGTCTTCCAGGCGCCGGATCTGGTCAATTGTGGCTTTAAGGTCGCCGGTGTCGGTATTGCACATTGACTGCACCGAGACGGGATTATCTCCGCCTATGGCGAATTTCCCTACTTTCACCACGCGCGTCTTTCTGACTTTATGGTTTTCCATCTCACTTCTTCCCCTGCGCGGGAGTCTCAACCTGTACCGGCGCGGCCTTGGGCGCCATTAGTCTCTTTATATCGCTATAAGTGGCGAAGATAAGAATGCCCACCAGGAAAGCGATGCCGGTAGAATTTAGCCAGCCCATGACCCTGGGGGTAACCTTTCGGCGGAAAACCCCTTCCATTATAAAAAGGACCGCATGCCCGCCGTCGAGAAGCGGGATCGGCAGGAGGTTAAAGAAGCCGATGGCAACGGAGATAAGCGCGATCAGGAAGAACAAATCAGGCATGCCGGTATGGGCGGCCTTGCTGACGATATTGACTATGCCGATAGGGCCGGAAAGATCCGGTTTTTCCCGATGCCGGATATTGGACGCCAGGGTAGTCACGGTGTATTTAGTCCAGTAGTAGCACTGGCCGACGCCCATTCTGGCGGCTTTCAGCGCACCGACATATTTGTAACTTATCCCCGGCGCGATTCCGATAAGGCCCTGCCCTTCAGGTCCTTTTTTAGCGACAACCTTCACTTTTAATTTTTCAGCCCCCCGGTTGTATTCAATAAGCAGCGAAGCGCCCGGTTTTTTATGTATGAGATCCGCCATCTGGCTCCAATCTTTCACCTGGACGCCGTCCACGCTCAGCACCCGGTCGCCGGCCTTAATCCCCGCCTCGTAGGCCGGATAGCCCTGCGAAAGTTCTCCGACAACAGGGTCCGCGGATGGAACCGGCTCTCCCATTATGAGTATCACGCCGGTAAAAATAACGAAAGCAAGCAAGTAATTCATGAACGGACCGGCAAGCACAACTCCCAACCGCGTGTACCAGGGCTTGGAGAAATATTCGTCGGGATGTCCGGTAACTTCCTCTATGTTCTCTCCGGCTGGCTTCACATAGCCGCCCAGCGGAATGGCCCGGATAGAGTAACGGGTACCGCCCTTTGTGCGCCCGAAAAGCTCGGGCCCGAAACCGAATGAGAAGGCCTCTACTTTTATTTCAGTCAGCTTGCAGACCAGGAAATGTCCCAGCTCGTGCAGAAAAATAACCAGTCCGAAAGTGAACAACACCGCGGCGATCGATAGTATCATTATTTCCTCTTCTTTCTTAGTTGAACCGCGATTTCCGCGGCTTTTATCCTTGCCCACTGGTCCACTTCCACAGCCTCGGCCAGGGTGGGGGGCCGGCGGTCGGAATGATGAAGGACCAGCGTCTTCTCCGTTATCACGGAGATATCGGTAAACAGCGCCGCGCCTTTCAGGAACCTGTCCACCGCCACTTCGTTGGCGGCGTTCAGAACGGCGGGATAACTCCCGCCCAGCCGCCCGGCTTCATAAGCCAGCTTAAGACAGGGGAAACGCCTGAAATCAGGCTCCAGGAAATCCAGGGACTTAAGCTTGAAAAAATTCATGGGCGCGACCAGGGATTTAACCCGTTCCGGGTAGGTAAGCGCGTACTGGATAGGCAGCTTCATGTCCGGCCAGGAAAGCTGGGCCAGGACCGAACCGTCCTTAAACTCCACACCGGAATGCATCACCGACTGAGGGTGTATCAGGACCTGGATCCTGGAGACCGGCAGCGAGAAAAAATTCTTTATCTCTATAGTCTCCAGCCCCTTGTTCATAAGCGTGGCGCAGTCCACCGTGATCTTGGGCCCCATCTTCCAGGTGGGGTGTTTGAGTGCGCGCGCGGGGGTGACTTTTGAGAGATCTCCTTTGTAACGGTAGAACGCTCCGCCGGATGCCGTCAGGAAGATCCTTGAAACTGACGCGCCGTAATCTTTATCATTCAGCCCCTGAAGGCACTGAAAGATGGCCGAGGGCTCGGAATCCACCGGGATAATTTTAGCCTGCCAGCGTGCGGCTTCCAGCATCAGGGCTTCGCCGGCCATGACCATGGGCTCCTTATTGGCGAGGGCGATATGCTTGGAAGCGCGGATAGAGGCGACCAGCGGGGCGAAACCCACCGAACCGGAAATGGAATTCAGAACGACGTCGGCTTCCGCAAGCGAAGCCATTTCCGTCAGGCCCTCCACCCCGGGGGCAAGCAGCCTGGTGCCGCGCGGCAGTACTCCCTTAAGTTCGGCGTGGGCGTCATGATCGAATACCGCCGCGTATTTGGGCCTGTGCGAGCGCACCTGTCCGATAAAACCGGCGTCATTGTTCTTGGCGGCAAGGGCCAGAACGTTCCAGCCAAGGTTTCCCACGGTTTTCAGCGCGTTCCGGCCTATAGAGCCTGTGGAACCCAGGATCACTATTTTTTTCATAAAGACGGTTGCTTAGTTTATCGTCATACCGGCTGACTTCATCTGGCGTACACCGTTAAATAATAAACTATCGGCGCAAGGAAGATGTAAGAGTCGAAGCGGTCCAGTATTCCACCGTGTCCCGGCAGGAGGTTTGAGGAGTCCTTGGCGCCGGCGGCGCGTTTTATCATGGACTCGGCTATATCCGAGAGCTGGCCGAAAATACCGATAAGAACTCCGGCGGTTACGGCAAAAGCCACGCTTACGGTATCGTTCATGAAAGCACGAAAAAGAAGCGTCATGAGGATGGCGCCGGCAAAGCCGGCGAGGGCGCCCTCCCAGGTTTTTTTGGGACTGATAGTGGAAAGCTGTCTTTTACCGAAGAAACGGCCGATAGCGTAAGCGGCGGTATCCATAACCCATACGGTCACGATAAGCATGAAAGTCAAAGCCTCCCCGTCCGGCCGGATATTGCGCAGGGGGATGAGGTGGCACATGCACCAGGAAATCATAAACAGGCCCAGCAGAGTGAAGCCGATGCGTTCCAGATACTTTTTTCTAGAAAAGATCTCGTAGACCAGCGTCGCAATAACGGTCAAAGTTACGGCTGAGCCGGCGAAATTATCTCCGCCGGCCTGTGCGACGGAATAATTATCAAAAAAAAGCGCCGCCGGCAGCAAGAGACCCGCGACAAAAAGCACGGGCCCCTGCACAGGCTTCCCGCCCATCTTCATCAGGAGGTAATACTCGTAAAGCGACAGGGCGATGATCGTGAACACGAAGACGGCATAAGGCAGGCCGCCAAGGTGGATGAGAAGCGCCACAACAGGGATGCCTATGACGGCTGTAAGAACTCTTGGTAGAAGCATAATATACGGTTATAACCGCCGCTTTCGGGCAGGTTAAGTTCCTTTTCTTCTTTCCCTGGCCTGATAGTCCAGGAGGGCTTCGACAAATTGTCTCTCCCGGAAGTCGGGCCAGAGTGCGTCGGTTATATAAAATTCGGAATAGGCCGTCTGCCAAAGCAGAAAATTGGAAAGCCGGGCCTCACCGGAGGTCCGGATCAGCAGGTCCGGGTCGGGCAGCGGCCAGGTGTATAGAGCCTTGGAAAAAGAGGCTTCGTCCGTTTTTTTCACTCCACGCTCAAGCAGAGAGTTGACCGCGTCTATAATCTCCATGCGTCCGCCGTAATTGAGCGCGATGTTCAGAACCATTCCAGTATTACTTTTAAGCCGCTCAACTGCTTCCATGACCGCTTTTCTGGCGGAAGCGGGTATTTCGTTCAGGCGGCCGCTGATCATAAGACGCACATTGTTATCACCCAGCTCCTTCGTATATTCGGTTATGGCTTTTTTCAGAAGGAGCATGAGCGCGTTGACTTCTAACTTGCCGCGGTTCCAATTCTCTGTGGAGAAAGCGTAAATGGTCAGGGCTTTGACCCCTAAGTCGCTGGCCGCCTTAACCACGGCGCGCACAGATTCCACTCCCTTGGCGTGCCCGACCGCGACCGGCAGGCCTTTCGCCTTAGCCCAGCGCCTGTTTCCGTCCATGATCACGGCCACATGGGCGGGAATACCGGAAAGATCAAGTTTTTTAAGGAGTTGATCCATAAAAAGACGGGAACATAATATAGCTGGAGGATGGCGCCTCTTTAATTTTCGCCCGCCATCCCCTTATATCCGGATATCCGGAAATCACACTGTAAGAAGGTCTTTTTCTTTTGAGACGCCGGCATCATCTATGTTCTTGATGTAGGCATCCGTCATCTTCTGGATGGTCGCTTCGTGGCGTTCGGTATCGTCCTCGGTTATTTCTTTTGCCTTTTCCGCTTTCTTTACTTTTTCAATAGCCTCGCGGCGCACGTTCCGCACAGAAACACGGGCGTCCTCGCACATGCTGTGTACGACTTTCACCATCTTTCTGCGCTGTTCCTCCGTCATAGTCGGGAGATTTATCCGTATAACGTCTCCATTCTTTACGGGGGCCGCGCCCAGATCCAGTTTTCGTAACTCGGCTTCTATCGCGTCAACAGCCAGCTTATCCCACGGCCTTATTTCCAGCGTCCGGCCTTCGGGAATGGAGATGGCAGCCACCTGTTTAAGGGGGACACGGGCGCCATAATACTCCACGAACACGTTATCCAGCAACTGCGGATTGGCCCGCCCGGTACGAAGGGTTGAGAGCTCCCTTTTAAACTTCTCAAGTTTCTCCATCATAGTCAACTCGATCTGTTCAAGCATTGAATTCACGTCTTCGGCCATATATAAGGGCTCCTCGTCTTTCTATTTAACAAACGGACCTCATCAAAAAGAAGCGACATCGTAATTATATTAAATTTGGGGGGAAGTGTGGCGGGGGAACTACACCCTTGACTTATAGCTTATCGGCCGATTAAAAAATCAGTTTTACTGATAAAAAAGCGCATCAGGGCTTTACCAGGGAGTCTTCCACCAGGCCGCAGATGATATGCGCGGCAAGAATATGCATTTCCTGGACGCAAGGCGTATCGGCATCCTCTATCACCAGAGCCAAATCGGATACGGGCTTGATAACGCCTCCATCGCGGCCGAGGAACCCCACGGTAACAATCCCCATTTCACGGGCTTTATTAAAGGCATTCAACACATTCAGGCTTGCCCCGGAAGTGGAGAGGCCGATTAGAACATCGCCCTTGCGGCCATGGGCCTCCACCTGGCGTTCAAAGACTTTGTCAAAAGAGTAATCATTAGCCAGGCAAGTCAAAATAGAGGTGTCGGTAGTAAGAGCAAGCGCCGAAAGGGCGCGCCGCTCAAGTTTAAACCGTCCGACCAGTTCGGCGGCTATATGCTGGCTGTCGGCCGCAGAACCACCGTTGCCGCAAATGAGCACCTTGCCGCCTTTCCTTAGCGCACCGGCCACCACGGAGGCTATCTGCCCGATAAGCGGCCACTGAGCGGGCAACGCCTGGGCCGCTGAAATATGACGTTCAATGGCTGAATGGATCTTTTCTTCCATAATCGCGGCCTTATTCTATTAGGGTGCCGACGGTTTCACCGCCGACCGCTTTTTTTATATTGTTCTGCGTGTGAAGGTTAAAAACAAGTATGGGGAGATGGTTCTCCATACAAAGGGTCAGAGCGCTGGTGTCCATAAACTTAAGGCCTTTACGGATAGCGTCCATATAGGTGATATTTTTTATCATTCTGGCTTTTTTATCCAGTTTCGGATCACCGGTATAGACGCCATCCACCTGCGTAGCTTTAAAGATTATTTCCGCCCCTACTTCCGCGGCGCGCAAAGCCGCCGCGGAATCGGTGGTAAAATACGGGTTGCCGGTGCCGCCGGCGAAAATGACCACGCGGCCTTTTTCAAGGTGCCGGATGGCGCGGCGCCGTATGAAAGGTTCGGCCAGGCGCGAAATTTCTATCGCCGTCTGGACTCGGGTGGGGACGCCTTTGTGCTCCAAGGCCGACTGCAAAGCCATTGCGTTGATTATAGTGGCCAGCATCCCCATATTGTCGGAGGATACACGATCTATCATGCCGTGCCCATCCTTGGCGCCCCGCCAGATATTTCCGCCTCCCACAACAATGGCCAACTGCACCTCCGGCCGCCACGCTTTTCTTATTTCTTCCGAGATAAAAGTAAGAGCGGTCGGGCTGATCGAACGCCCGTCGCCGGCTTTGGAAAGCGCCTCTCCGGATAATTTAAGCAGGACCCGTTTGTACATGATAGAAAGCTTGTAAACTTTATTCCATGCCGATAATGTAGCAGTCGAACTTCTTAACCTGAATATTTCCTTTAAGTTTGTCGGAGTGGTTCTTGACCACCTGCGCCACGGACAGCTTGGGCTCGCGGATGGACATCTGTTCAAGGAGACAAGATTCCTGATAGAATTTTTTTACCCGGCCCTCAAGCATCTTCTCAAGGGCTATCCCGGTCTTGCCCGCGGCGGCGGGGCCCGCCTTGTAAATTTCTTTTTCCTTTTCAACAAGCTCGGCCGGCACATCTTCCTTGCGCAGCCACTTAGGGCTCATTGCCACGCTCTGCATGGCAAGTTCCTTGGCCAGGGCCATAAGATCGTCCTTGGCGGAATTAACATCGCCATCAAAAGAGAGCTCTACGATCGCGGCTTTCTTAGAATCGGAATGGACATAAAAATTAGCCATCGTACCAGCTGCGGCGCGATAGACCAGCCCGCGGCGTATAGCCATGTTTTCGCCGCACTTGATAGCAAGCGCCTGGAGCTTTTCCCGGGCTTTTTCATTCTCGGCGGGATTCGCCATCGCAACGTCGGAGAGCATCAGCCCGGAGAGTTCTTCGGCCAAGGCCCGGACTTCCGGGTTCTTGGCGACAAAATCGGTTTCGCAATTTATTTCCACCATAGCCAGGGTTTTGAAGTCGGGAGAAACCTTAACGGTAACCACGCCCTCTTTCATAAGGCGGCCGGCGCGCTTTGCCAGGCCTGCGAGCCCCTTTTTCCTGAGAAACTCCACGGCTTTGCCCAGATCTCCGGCGGATTCCTTGAGGGCGTTCTTGCAATCCATTACGCCCGCTCCGGTCTGGTTCCGCAACGACATCACCTGTTCGCTGGTTATAGTAACTGTCATATTAAAAGCTCCTTAGAATCAAAAAAATAATCGTGATTGTTTGCCCACTGCATCATCGGCTCATGCACAGGATTTCCTTTACAATGAGCGATCGGTAATCCGGGAAATTTGCCCGTTATTCTTCGGTCTTGACGGGTTCGGCAGATGATTCCGGCGCCCGCTCTTCCACGGGAGCGTCCATCATGGACTGCTGATCGTCATGCGCGGCCTCTACCGGCTGCATTGCGGCGGCCTTGGCGGCCTCGGCTTCGGCGCGCCCTTCGATTATGGCGTCGGCCATAGTCGCGCAGAAAAGCCTGATAGACCGGGCGGCGTCATCGTTGCCAGGAACGGCCCAGTCGAGCGCGTCCGGATCGCAATTGGTGTCGCAAACGGCCACCACGGGGATGTTTAGCTTCTTGGCTTCGCTCAGCGCGCCGCCCTCTTCAATGGGATCGACGATAAACATGATCTGCGGAAGAGTTTTCATTGAGCGTATGCCTGACAGGAGCTTAACAAGCCGGTTCTTTTCCTTGGTAAGGCGGGAAACTTCTTTTTTGGACATGACGCGGAAAAGTCCGTCCGCCTCAAGCTTTTCAAGTTCATCGAACCGCTTAAGAGATTTTTTCAGGGTTTCGAAATTTGTAAGAGTGCCGCCCAGCCATTTTTCGTACACGCAGGGGACGTTGGCCCTCTGAGCTTCTTCCCTTATGATATCTTTGGCCTGTTTCTTGGTTCCGACAAAAAGGAACCGTTTACCCTCTTTGGCCGAATCTTTCATGAAAGCGTAAGTTTTTTTGAGTTCCTTGACGGTTTTCTGCAGATCGAGGATATGAATGCCATTCCTCTCCCCGAATATAAACCGCGCCATTTTGGGGTTCCACCTGTAGGTCTGATGACCGAAATGCACTCCGGCTTCCAACATCGTCTTCATTGATATATTTAACATTTAAGTTTCCATCCTCCACTGCGTTCGCGTTTCTTTTCCCGCCCTCCAGGAGCAGGATTTCACCGCTGTTAATTTTATCATAGTCGGCGGGGTCATTGCAATGCCGACTGCGGCCCGGATCGGGACCGTATCCGCGCGCCCCGACGAAGTCTTAACCTCGCTGGATCTGATGCCCGAGGAGTCCTCCAGGCCCATGCTCAAACCTTTTTTAAAAATGCCTTCCGACCGAAGAGTTTTTACTTACCTGCCGCATATTTTCTATACTTGTTGCCGACACCACAGATTATGAAAATAGCCATAGCCCAGATAAATCCCAAAGTTGGAGACATCTCCGCCAACGCGTTGAAGATAGAAACCTTCGCCCGGAGAGCTGAAAGCGCCGGAGCCGAATTAACAGTCTTCCCGGAACTGGCGCTAACCGGCTACCCGCCGTCGGACCTGCTGGAGAAACAAGATTTCATCCTTGAAAACCTCTCGGCGCTGCATCGCTTGACCGCCCTTAAGCTCAAGACCGCGCTCGCCGTGGGCTATGTGGACATAAATCCGGGCAGAAAAGGCAAGGAACTCCTTAATTCCATAGCCTTTATAAGCGGGGGAAAGGTCGCGGCCAAAAGGGCCAAATCACTGCTGCCCACCTATGATATTTTCGACGAGGCCAGATATTTCGAGCCGGCCGCAGCCAACCACCCCTTCAAGTTCGGGGGGGAAACCCTGGGACTAACCATCTGCGAGGATATATGGGCGGAAACCTCCCTCCTGCCGAAACGGTTTCTCTACACTAACAATCCGGTGAAAACTCTCCGCGCTGGAAACGCTTCCATAGTGATAAACATTTCGGCCTCTCCGTATTATAAAGGAAAAAACGCCAAACGTACGGCTATACTGGCCGGTCTCGCTAAAAAAATGCGGGTATTCATGATCTACGCCAATCAGGTAGGAGCCAACGACGAACTCATCTTTGATGGGAACAGCTTCGCCCTGGATCCTTCCGGACGCCCTATCGGACGCGCAAAGCCTTTCGAGGAAGACCTGCTTCTGGTGGACACCTGCGCGGCTCCGCCGCGGCCGGCGGATCTCCGGCGCGAGGGCCCGGATGAAATACTTTCCGCGTTGACCCTGGGAATAAAGGATTATTTTCGGAAACTTGGCTTCAACCAAGCGGTATTGGGACTGAGCGGCGGCATAGATTCGGCCGTAGTAGCCGCCCTGGCCGCCAGAGCGCTGGGACCGGAGAACGTGACCGGCGTGCTGATGCCTTCCATCTATACCTCCGGCCGAAGCATAAAAGACGCCCAGGCTTTGGCCGCCAATCTACGAATAAAGACGGAAATCATACCCATAAAAAATATTTATGCGGAATTTTTGAAAGAACTTAAAGCGGCCGGACCGCGCAACGTTGTCAGCCTTACCATGCAGAACCTACAGGCCAGGATACGCGGAACTATCTTAATGGCGCTGGCCAACAGAAATAACTGGCTGGCCCTCACCACCGGGAATAAATCGGAGATAGCCCTGGGCTACTGCACGCTGTATGGAGACACCGCCGGGGCTATAGCCCCGATAGCCGATCTGCTTAAAACCGAAGTTTACCGGCTGGCTGACGTCATCAACCGGGACGTGAAAATAATTCCGCGCGCCATAATACAAAGACCGCCGACCGCCGAACTCAAACCCGGCCAGAAAGACCAGGACGACCTGCCCCCTTACAAAACTCTTGACGCCGTCATCCGCCTGTACATGGAAGAAAACCTTACCACGCGGGAAATAATCAGGAAAGGCTACAAGGCGGAACTGGTGCGCTCCATACTCCGGCGCATAGAGGCCAATGAGTATAAACGCAAGCAGCTGCCCATCGGCCTGAAAGTAACGGAAAAATCTTTTGGCTACGGCAGGAAAATGCCCATCGTAAAGGATCTGGACTATATCAAATAACCCGGACCTATTTTTGCTTTTTGTTTTTTGACCCCGCGCCTCCACGTCAATGAAAAAGATCTTCGCCGCCCTGATGATACTCCTGCTGGCAACCCCGGATCTTTACTGCCAGCCGCACAAAAAGCGAAAACTGATCAAACCCGGCCCCAAAGCGAAAGAAGAAATAGTGAAGCCTGAACCCAGGACCAAAGAAGAGATCTTAAAGCCGCTGGAAACTCCCGCCGCCGATTATCAGGAAAACATCATAGCCCGGATGCTGAACAGGGTCACTATCAACACCGCCAACGGCCCGATAATACCTTTCCCCATAGTGGATTCCAGCAAAGACCTGGGACCCAGCTTCGGGATCATGCCGATCATCGCCATACGGAAAAAAGGGACCAAGGACATGAAAGCCGTAATAGTCCCATCGGCGGCTTACAATGATAACCTGGGCACCACGCTCACCTACAGGCACTATATTTTCCCTGACGAAAAACGCTATTTCATCCTGCGCGCCTCACGTTCCCAGCGCGTAGAGCGGGAACTAATGGCCTACTATTACACGCCGCAATTCCTGGGTTCCGCCGTACGTATGAGCGTGGAACCCAAATATTGGGTCACCGGCAAACCCTCTTTCTACGGTTTCGGCATCCATTCCAGGCGGCCCGACAAAGCCAACTACGCTCTTACAACGACAGGGGAGGAGATAATAGCGGACCTTCCGCTCATTAAGAACGTTTTTTTAAATTTCGACCACACATATTATGCTAAAAAGATCAGCGACGGGCCCGTAGAAACCGCCCAGGTCAGCGTGCGTTTTCCCGCGCTTTTTGAGGGAGCCTCGGACCTGAAGAAATACCACACGAACCGCTTCTCGATAGTTTACGACGATACGGACCACCCGTTCCTGCCTAAGATCGGCACCTACGCCAGCGCTTCCATTCTCTATTCCAATAAGAAACTCGGCTCGGATTATGAATACCGCACTTACGCTTTCCAATTGAAGAACTACTATAACTATAAGGAAGAGGGGCGCTTTGTGACGGCGGTGCATTACCTGATGCAATTCCAGCGCGGAGAAACCCTGCCGTTCTACGCCATGCCGCAGTTAGGGGAAAGCACGGGCCTCAGGATGGCCGGAGACGGCCGCTTTGTGGACAGGGCCAAGTTCGTTTTCACCATAGAAGAACGTATCACCCTTTCACGCTCGCCTTTTTTAAAATTTATCAGCGAGACCGAAATAGCCCCTTTCCTGGACATGGGAACGGTTTTTTCAAAACCATCGGCATTCAGCGCGGGAAATCTGAAGTACGGCCCGGGCATATCGGCCAGGCTGGTTATCAGGCCTCAGTTGGTGGCCACTGTTGATTTCGCAACCGGCTCTGAAGGCGCAAACGCCATCATAAAGATAGGCTATCCGTTCTGATCTGCCCCTAAAAACAAAAAGACACCTGCGGAAAATGTCGCGCTTTGAGGGATAGGCGACTGTGATACTTTTACCGCTTCGGCATATTATGTATGCTGGGGATACAGGAATTTATGGATTTTTCCGAGATATATGAAGAGCATTTTGACCGGATTTACGCGTATATTTGCTGCCGTATTGGTTTAGATGGTATTGCGGAAGATCTTGCGGCCCAGGTGTTTCAAAAAGCGTTAGCCAGATCCGGGCAGTATGATCCTGCGCGCGGCAATATCGCGCAATGGCTGTTTGGCATCGCCCGTAATGAAATAAATTACCATCTGCGCTTATCGGCATTGCGCCATTTTGTACCGCTGGACCTTTTTTCGGAAGCTTTGGCGGCAAAAGAAAAACCGGTCATTGACGGCCTGTCGGAGCAGCAGGAGAAGACGGAACTTATGGCCGCGCTTGCGACGCTCAACGCAAGAGAACGGGATTTAATAACTCTTAAGTTTTATTCGGAAATGAATAATCGCGAGATAGCAAAGCTGTCCGGTCTGAGTGAAAGCAATGTCGGAACCATCCTAAGCAGAACTATGGAAAAACTCCGGCAGATCTTTGCGGAGGTAGGCTAATGAAACCGTACGACGAATCTGAAGAACCTGCAAAGCCAGCGGCCTCTACGGCGGGCAGCGATACCGGTAATACAGCCAGCGATGAACGGATCATTGCCCGCTTCCGGCAGATAGAGTTTGACCCGCAGGGCCGGATAAAAAACCGCATACGCCTGAATTTGGCGGGGCAGGACAACAAAACAGGCGTAAAACACCTGTTCGGTTATAAAGCGGCGGCCGGAGTGTTGGTCTCTTGCCTTATTATATTTGCGCTGGTATACCGGCAGGATAGCCACGATTCACACCAACCGGATATCCGACCCGACTACTATGCATATTATAATTTTCCTTCCACAGGAGATGAAGCCATGCTTCTGCTTAATGAGACGCCGCCCGACTGGCTGGATTATCATCGTTTCCCTGGTATTCAGTTTACCGGCAAAATTTAATGTGATACTTTCTTCCCTTCCGCATAATTAGGGTGATGGGGAGACAAAAACAATAAAGGAGCTAATTATGAAAAAGGAAATAATCATCGCGGCAGTGTTGTCGCTTATGAGCGCCACCGCCTTTGCCGCGGACAAATCCGCCGCAGATTCATCCGCAGTGAAGCGCTCGGAAAGCGCGGTATCGGCAAAATATTCCAAAAGAATTAATCCGGCACTCAAGGATGTATTACCCAAGATAGATGCGATACAGAGAGAAATGCTGGATCTGGACGTGATGTATTGGGCGTGGCGGATAGCTGATGGGGGGCGAACAACTGGTATAACTTACGAGCAATTGGAAGGTTATTCCAAGAATTGGATAATGACATCCGAAACAAAGGAACTGTTCCTTGCCAGATTAAAGGCGGTGCTGGACGGAAAAACGAGCCGGCCGCTGACGGCGCCGGAAAGAAAAAAACTTGACGAAAACAAGGCGCAAATAGTAAATCTTCTATCCCCGGCCAGGAGCGACTCGTCGCTCATCAATAGTCTCTCAGTAGATTATTGCGTAGAACTGGAGGCGCGTTACTGGGCGCACAGGATTCAAACTGGTGAAAAAGAAATTCTGGAATCGATGAAGAAGTGGGACATGAGCGCTAATACCAAACGGATTACCGAGAAAGTAAATAAAAATCTGACAAAAAAGCTTGAGCCGCTGACTAAAGAAGAACGTTATAAACTTGACGCATGTATTGAGAAATTGAGCAAGATGTAGAAACGCGGAGTCGGCTGGAATCTCAAAAGGAGAAAATCATGAGAAGAATTGTTTATAGCGTATGTGCCCTAATGTTCTTGGCGGGATTATCCATTCCAGGAAGGACTGGCGAGGATGTAGGCCCCTCCGGACAGAATATCCAAAAAGATGCGGGGATAAACCAGAGAGACATTCGTTCTGATCACAATGCACGACTTGAAAAAATAAATAAAATCGACCTGGAGATTTTTGACATAGAAGCCATGTACTGGGCCTGGCGGATAAAAGATAAAGACACCACCTACTACGATTTACTTGATAAATCAAAGCGGTGGATAATCCTGGCGGAGACAAAAAACAAACTGTTCGCCAAGATTCAGGAGAATCTTGATACCGGCACGGTTAGAGCCCTTACGGCTGCGGAACAGGATAAGCTTGATGATGCCAAGTCCAGGATACGAGCGATCCTATCAGACGGCGCCCCGGAGCATCCGGGACTGGCAGCCCAAAGGGCACAAATGGCGAAAGTGGACGAAATAGATAAAGAAATTTTAGACATACGCGCCCGGTACTGGGCCTTTCGCATAAAGAACGACGGAGACGTCACATATGACACACTCCTTGCATATTCAAAAAAATGGGTAGGCATTAAGGAAACTACGACCAAACTGATGGAAAAGATAAAAGGACTATTGGCGGGCGGTGATATAACCCCGCTTGATGAACTGGAACACAACCAACTTGACGATGCCCACGCACGGATAAGGGCTATTCTGAGGTAACCACGTTAAATCTGAAAATTCCACTGCGGCATAACCCATCTAAAGCCTGATAGTTTGAATCCTGTGGCCTTAGAAATAAACAGGATTAGAACTGCCCCGCAAACTTTTGGTGGACAGCTATAGTCGTATACCGGTATAATAATGTAAAGGGTCCGAAGCAGGTAGTTATCGCTTCGGAGGTTGGGATGGTCGGGCCGCCATCTACGGTTATATCGCCGGACGGCGGCTATTTCTTTTATTGCATACGGCTATTGGCCTTTTTTCCGTGCGTGGCTTCTAACACTAGCCATCATGGCCCCTGTGATTTTAATTTTAAAATACTGGTTCAAACTTGTTTGAGGCGGTAGTGATGTCCTACTGGGTTATCCCAAGCTTGGCGCTGATAATGGCGCTGGTGTTGCTGTTGCCGTTTTCCATTAAGAGGGTGGAAGAAGAGTTGGAAATCTTTCTACTTGTAATGGGTTGCGCCGCGATGACCCTTTCGGGATTGTGGAACCGGCATATAGTGAAGGAGTCGTTTGTCGAGCCTATAAATATTTCCATCGCGGTACTTGTTGCCGGTTTTATGTTCCGGGCGGGGCGGAACAAGATCGAAAACGCAATCGAGCGGCTTGAAAAAAACATCGGTCTCAATCATTCCCTGTTTGCCCTAATAGTGTTTTTGGGCTTCTTGTCCAGCCTGATTACTGCGATAGTAGCGGCACTGATACTTTGTGAGGTTATATCTCATCTTCGCCTGGATCGTCCATCCCGAATACGCACCGCTGTTTATGCCTGTTATGCGATAGGCATGGGCGCGGCGCTTACACCTTTAGGTGAGCCTCTTTCCACCATAGTCACAGCCAAACTGCAAGGGCCGCCGCACAATGCCGGGTTCTTCTGGCTGGCAAATCTGCTGTTCCTGTGGGTCACGCCCGCAATAGTCGCTGTAGCCGCGTTAGCAGCCTATTGGCGTCCTTTAGGCCGGGAAACCTCAACCAGCTCGGTTTCCGATAAGGTTCCCGATACAAATAAAGCAGTCTTTATGCGGGCGGGGAAAGTCTACATCTTCGTGGTTGCGTTAGTATACCTTGGCGAAGGGGTGAAACCTATCGCCAATAAGCTCTTATCCGCACTGGAAGGCTGGCAGTTTTATTGGTTGGGCCTCACATCGGCCGCCCTGGACAACGCTACGCTGGCCGCCGCAGGAATAGTGCCATCTATGGGAAGGGCGCAGATACTTTCATTCGTATTAAGCTTGTTGATTTCCGGCGGCATTCTTATACCGGGTAATATCCCGAACATTATTAGCGCCGCAAAGTTAGGGGTAAAGAGCCGGGAATGGGCCAGGGCCGCCATTCCCGCAGGTGTTGCTCTCTTAGTCACCTACTTCCTGGCCTTGGCGGTTATTTACTGAGGCTCACAAAAGGGGACTCTATGCGTATAACATTCAAATTGATCATTTCGCTCATAATTGTAGTGGTATTTGTGGCCGTTGTATCAGCATGGTTCAATGTCCGGCAGGAGAAAATTAAGCTCTATGAAGAAGTCCTGTCCCGCTCCGCCCTGCTGGCTGAAAGCTTCAAAGAAAGTGTCCGGAACAACCTTGCAGCTAAAAACTATGCCAGTGTCCAACGACTTGCCGATAAGTTCCAATCACAGAAACAGTTGGAAGGTGTGGCAGTCTATGACTCCGGCGGAACCCGCATTGTAAGTTCATCCGCGTTAACCCCGGTGCTGGCCGTGCACAAGGAAGCCATCGAAGCGTTGTTGAAAGAAGGGCAGGACAGCCCCGTTACTTATGCCATGGCGGAGAAAAAGATGTTTCTGTATCCGCTTTCCGTAGCCCTTGATGGCGGGGGTACGGCGCGCATAATTATTTTTACCAACGTTTCCTACATAGATTACGACCTCTTTAAGATCTGGAAGCGCACACTGATAAGGCTGCTCGCACAAATGGTTCTTATATCGCTTGTCACCCTGCTGACGATAAGATGGAATCTTGTGGATCCAGTTATCCAGATGGCCGAATGGATGAAAAACCTTCGCATGGGCGACGCTCATGGGCACGTTCCTCCTATCAAAGGAGATATTTTTGCGCCGATAGCCCAGGAGGCTACAACTCTTGCGACCAATCTTCAGGCAGCCAGGCGAGCGGCTCAGAACGAGGCCCGGTTGCGTCAGGAGGGTGAATCGTTATGGACTCCTGAACGGCTTAAAGAACTGATAAAAATGAAAATGGACGGACGTCCGTTGTTTGTGGTGTCGAATCGTGAGCCCTATATGCATATAAAAGAGGGCAAGGATATTAAAACAATAATCCCAGCCGGAGGCCTTGTAACAGCACTGGATCCCATACTGAAAGCCGCAGGCGGCACCTGGGTGGCGCATGGCAGCGGCGAGGCTGATTTTGAAGTCACGGACGAACATAACCGCATTAAGGTGCCGCAGGAAGAGCCTGCTTATACCCTGCGCCGGGTGCCGCTCAGTAAAGAGGAAGAAGACGGCTATTACTATGGTTTTTCCAACGAAGGTATCTGGCCGCTTTGCCACATAGCCCATATCCGGCCCATATTCAGGAAAGAAGACTGGAAACATTACTATGACGTGAATAAGAAATTTGCCGAGACCGTGCTTGAGGAAATAGCGGATGTGAAAGAGCCTTGTGTGTTGATACAGGACTATCATTTCACACTGCTGCCAGGCATGATAAAAGCGGCTAGACCCGACGCGAGAGTGGCGGTCTTCTGGCATATCCCATGGCCTAATCCGGAAACCTTCGGCATCTGTCCCTGGCAGAGGGAGTTGGTTATGGGCTTGCTTGGAGCCGACTTGATAGGTTTTCAAACACAGTTTTACTGCAATAATTTCCTTGATACCGTTGATCGCACCTTGGAATCTCGCATAGATTGGGAGCATTTCTCAGTACAAAAAGAAGGCCATATAACGATGGTTAAGCCTTTCCCCATAAGCGTTGACTTCCAGCGCCCGGATAGAGATGCCAAAGCCTTAGGTCAAAAGCCTGATATGAAGGCAGTATTAAAGGAAATGGGGCTCAAGGCTGAGTATCTGGGTGTCGGGGTGGACCGCATAGACTACACCAAGGGCATGCTTGAAAGGGTGAAGGCTGTGGACCGGTTCCTTGAAAAATATCCGGAGTATGTGAAAAAATTCACATTCATACAGTTGGGTGCGCCCAGCCGCACACATATTCCTCAATACCATCGGTTCCTGGCGGAACTGCATGCTGAAGTGGACAGGGTGAATTGGAAGTTTAAGGCCAAGGACTGGAAGGCGATAGTATTTCTGGAAAAGCACCACGATCACAAGGAGATAACCAAGTTCTACAAGATAGCCGATGTGTGCATGGTCACTTCCCTGCACGACGGGATGAACCTGGTGGCCAAGGAATTCGTAGCCGCCAGCGACGACCATCGCGGGGTACTGATACTCAGCCGCTTCGCCGGGGCGTCGCGGGAACTTAAAGACGCGCTGATAGTAAACCCCTATGATATTGAGCAGATGGCCGATGCTATCTACTATTCGCTTACTATGCCGAAAGCGGAGGTGGAGGCACGGATGACCCGCATGCGGCAGGATCTGCACGAGAACAACATTTATAAATGGGCGGCGAACCTGACCGAAGAGTTGATGAAGCTGAGGATGGACGATTTTAAGCTTACGGGCGTATAAAATGAAGCCTTTTTGGAAAAACTCGGACGAGGTCGGCAATCGTATTGCGTCCGCGCCAGGATTGCTGGTGACGTTGGATTTTGACGGCACATTGGCCGCATTGGCTGAGACCCCTGGGCAGGCAATGCTCAAACCGGAGTTTAAGAAGGCCTTGCGTGCATTGGCGGCATTGCCCGGAGTTTCTGTTTTCATCCTCAGCGGGCGTGCCATTGAAAGCGTGCGTAAGTTGGTTGGTTTGCGCAACTTGTACTATGGTGGAAACCATGGTATAGAAATAAAAGGGCCAGGGTTCGTTTGGCGGGACGCGTGCGCGGCTAAAGCACGGAATCTTGTAGCCCGGATCTCCGTAGATATGCAGGAAAGATTTCCTCAGGGCACCGGCATATTGGTTGAGAATAAAGTGTTTTCTGCCAGTGTGCATTATCGCAGCCTCAAAGCGTCATATAGACGTGGTTTCTTCAGCCGGATGAAAGCCTTGATCTCCGCGCAAGGCAAAGAGCTTTATTGGCGCAACGGCCATAAAGTGTTCGAGCTTCTGCCAAAAGGTGCAGCCCACAAAGGCAGCGCGGTAGACAGGCTATCAAAACAGCTTGGATGTTCGCTGAATGTCGCTGTGGGTGATGACCTTACGGATGAAGATATGTTTAATGCTCTTGCGAAAAAGGGAATAACAATACGCGTGGGCCGAAAAACAGGGTCAAGCGCCGGATATTTTCTAGCGAGGCAAGATGAAGTTTTACGTTTGCTGCGGTTTATTATTACTGCAAGGCGTTGGGATATAAAATGGAAAAAAGAACTGCGGAGCCTTTCAAATTCTGCACGAGGCTGACGCTTACCGAAGTTACGGGGCGTAAAGCCTTTAACATAGCGGAACTGCTGGAGGGCATAAAGGCGGCTGACGACGCGACCATCTACCACCACACCCATCGATTTATAAAGCAATCTCACCACCTGGTGCCGGAAGGCGCTAATGATTTCGCCTACTGGGTAACCCGCACGGTGCAGGCGGACCGTCTGGGAGAGCAGTTGACTTCCATCGATATCGTGCAGTTTAATTCCCTGGCGGACCTCAAGGCCGCTTTTGTAAAAATGCTGGAGCGGCACATCGCGGAAAACCCTGAGCAGATACGTACTGTGGCTCCGGGACGGGAATTTCATTTTATGCGCGCTATACGGTTTTCGCTTCCCACGGAGTGCGCCGCCAGTGATTATGCGGGTTTTATTCAATGCCTGCGCAATGTCAGTGTTTCAAGCCTTTACCTGCACGTCTTTGAGGCGCGTCTGCGCCCACCCTATGGTGTGGACGACTTCTCGCACTGGTTTAAAACTAACTTTAACGACGAGATTATAGGTAAAGAGATATCCCGTCTTGATCCCTATTCCTACACGCTTGAAAGCTTAAGGCAAAGGATAATCCGAATAGTTGAGCATCGCCTCGCGGAGGTGTCCCATGCCTAAAATAAACGAATATAGTGCTTCTGCCGGTCTCAGTGCCATAGAAGAATTGAAAGCAATTGCCTTCAGGCTCAAAGGTAAAACGATCCTTAATGTGAATTCCACTGCGGTAGGTGGTGGTGTGGCCGAGATATTAAGCCGTATGCTGCCGATGATGACGGAATTGGGTATAAAACCGCGCTGGGAACTTATCAAGGGCGGGGAAGATTTCTATGCGGTAACCAAGAAGTTCCATAATGCCCTGCATGGCACCTACCAGAAACTTACCGACGCTGATTTTCAGCTTTACCGTGATACGCTCAAGGCCAATATGGAGTCTATAGATCTGGACGCCGATATAGCCCTGATACACGACCCGCAACCTGCCGGGCTTATAGACAAAAAACCGGCGAGAGCCAAATGGGTGTGGCGCTGCCATATAGACCTATCCAACCGGCAGGTGGATGTCTGGAATTTCCTGCACGGCTATGTTTCACGTTATGATGCGGCGGTGATTTCCGCTCCGTCCTTCTCACAGGAGCTGCCAATAAAACAGTTCCAGGTTCCGCCTTCCATCGACCCACTAGCCGATAAGAACAAAGAACTGACGGATGCTGAGGTTTCAGATATAATGCGGCGGCTTGAAATCCCATTGGATAAGCCGCTGATAACGCAGGTCTCGCGTTTTGATCGGCTGAAGGATCCGCTGGGCGTGATAGAAGCATTCAAAAAAATACAGCCCTACGTTACGGCGCGGTTGCTATTAGTAGGCGGTAGTGCCGACGATGACCCTGAAGGCTCTCAGGTGCTGGCAGAAGTCCGAGCGGCAGCGGAAGGTAACCCTGATATAATAGTACTCTGCCTGCCTCCGACCAGCAATATCGAAATAAACGCCATACAACGTGCCTCCGCGATAATAATACAGAAGTCGCTTAAGGAAGGGTTCGGGTTAACGGTTTCCGAAGCCTTATGGAAAGGGAAACCTGTAATAGCCGGAGCTGTTGGGGGGATTCCATTACAGATAACGCACAAATACTCGGGGATACTTACCCGCACCATAGAAGGCACGGCCTATTGGATGAAACGCTTGCTGCACGAACCAGCCTATGCCAAAAAACTGGGGGAAAATGGCCGCGAGCATGTGCGCGAGAACTTCCTGCTAACCCGACATCTGCGCGACTACTTACTGTTGGCACTTTACTTGGAAAGCGGCAGACAGGACTTCATCCATCTGTGAGCGTGATTTGATATTAAAATTTATGGCTGAGTCAGATGAAAAAAAACGACTTGCGGAAGAAATCGCCAAAGTAGACTCTCAGATGGTTGCTTTGGCCAAGCTCAAGCAGAAGCATCTTGCCAAGCTTTCTGCTCCCGAATCTGCTGAGAGTTGTATGACTGGGGAAGAGCGGCGAGAAGCTTTAGCGAATGTTCTAGCTGAAGGCATCGCCTATCTGGGCGAAAGAGGCCTTTTGTCGCTGACTGATGATCCTGTGAAAACTCCTGTTTCATCTAATTCCTCGGACCTTCATAGAATTAAAATCCCCAATGAAAAGAGGTCAAAAAGCGGGAAGTAGTCGGTTGTTATTTGGGGGGTATTGTTTTTAGAACGATAGGGGGCAAATAACAACTTTTTCCAAAAAAACACCACCGGGAGTGCCGGTGGTTGTTATTTTTAAAGTGGCGCGGTCAACGGGGGCCAAAAACTAACTTTTTAGATTCGTCCTTCATAGGGAAAACCTGCTTTATGCCTGCCTTTGAACTGCCTTTAGACCTCTTCAGAATCATCGGCTATGAGGGCGAAAGGTTCCTCTCCATGGTCCCTGAATGCCTCTAATCCCGCTTTTTAACGCAAAAGTTCGAATCCAGTTGACTTAGAGGTCAACTGGATTCGAACTCTGCCTGTTTTGCCTTAAAAATGACTATCGAATCCGCCCCGGCCTTGAACACGCCAAAGCCATCCAGGACACGGTGGAACGTGCTCTTTCGGCCAGCCCAGAAGACCTTGAAAAAATAGAAGCGGCCCTTAAAGCATTGTGAAAATATTCAATTTTGTTTGGACAGCGGTCGCAGTATTCTGGTAAACTATTGAAAAGGGTCCGAAGCGTGTAGTAATTGCTTCGGAGGTTTGGGATGGTCGGGCCGCCATCTCCGGTTGAACTACCGGGTGGCGGATTTTTATTTGTTTCTTACGTGTCCGCTTGCCGGTAATTGGGCTTATTGCCCTTAAAACGGAGGCGACATGACACAACAAACTGATAATACTCCCGGTACAAATAAAACTCAAGTTATAGAATATTCCTACTGGCCTTTTTTCCGCGCATGGATTCTCTCAATATCCATCGTTGCGGCTTTAGTTCTAATCCTTAGATATGTTTTTCATATAAACCTTCTTTTCTAAAGGAAGTCATTATGTCTTATTGGGCTGTTGTAAGCCTGGCGCTGATAATGGCGCTGGTTCTACTGTTGCCGTTTTCTATAAAGCGTGTGGAGGAAGAGTTGGAAGTCTTCCTGCTTATCATGGGCTGCGCCGCAATGACCGTCTCGGGGTTGTGGAACTGGCATATAGTAAAGGAGTCACTGGTTGAGCCGATAAAGATATCCGCTGCCGTGCTGGTTGCAGGTTTCCTTTTTAGGGCAGGACGAAGCCGTGTTGAGGGCATGATAGAACGGCTAGAGCGACGTATAGGTCTCAAGCATTCTCTCTTCGCGCTTATAGTCCTCCTGGGCTTTTTGTCCAGCGTGCTTACAGCGATAATAGCGGCGCTCATACTGTGCGAGATTATCTACCATCTGGGCCTGGACCGGCCTTCCCGCATACGTGTCGCAATTTACACCTGCTACGCCATAGGGCTTGGAGCCGCGTTAACACCAATAGGCGAGCCATTGTCCACCATAGTGACGGCCAGATTGCAGGGGCCGCCGCACAACGCCGGGTTCTTTTGGCTGGCCAATTTACTGTTCCTATGGGTTACTCCCGCCATTATCGCCGTGGCCGCGTTAGCTGCCTACTGGCGTCCATTGGGCCGGGAGGCCGTGGCGACCACAGTTAACGACACGCCTCCCGACACAAATAAGGTATTGTTTATGCGGGCGGGGAAAGTCTATGTGTTCGTGGCAGCGCTGGTATACCTAGGTCAAGGGCTAAGTCCTGTCGCTGGAAAACTGATACCGGCGTTAAAAGGCTGGCAGCTTTACTGGCTGGGCCTTAGCTCTGCTGCGCTCGACAACGCTACGCTGGCCGCCGCGGGGATCGTGCCTTCCATGAGCAGGGCACAGATACTTTCGTTCGGTTTAAGCCTGCTGATTTCGGGGGGGATCCTTATACCGGGGAATATTCCCAACATTATTAGCGCCGCCAATCTGGATATCAAAAGCCGGGAGTGGGCCAGAGCGGCTATTCCCGCCGGTGTCGCGCTGCTAACCATTTACTTCCTGGCCCTCACGGCTATTTACTAAGGTGCGAAGAAGGAGTTTTTATGCGTATAACACTTCGGCTCATTGTTTCACTTATCGTAGTAGTGGTATTCGTGGCGATTGTCTCTGCATGGTTTAATGTCCGCCAGGAAAAGATAAAACTTTACGAAGAAGTTACATCCCGCTCTGCTCTGTTGGCGGACAGCTTTCAGGAAAGTGTCCGGAACAATCTGACGGCGAAAAACTACAGCGGAGTGCAGAGGCTGGCTGACAAATTTCAGTCCCAGAAACAACTTGAAGGCGTTGCAATCTATGACCCCGCCGGAACCCGTATCATTAGTTCATCCGCGCTGACCCCGCTGCTGGCGGTGCATAAGGAAACCGTAGAGGCGTCGCTGAAAGACGGACAGGATAAAGCGGGCACCTACGCCATGGCGAACAAAAAGATGTTTCTTTATCCGCTTTCTGTGACTCTCGACGGTGGAGAGATTGTGCGCATTGTCCTTTTCACCAATGTGTCATATATAGACTACGACCTTTTCAAGATCTGGAAGCGCACGCTTTTAAGGCTGCTGGCCCAGATGATCCTTATTTCAATCGTCACGCTGGTGGTGGTGAGGTGGACGTTCGTGGACCCCATCACCCAGATGGCAGAGTGGATGAAGAATCTCCGGATAGGCGACGCACACGGCCATGCCCCACCGATCAAGGGGGATATTTTTGCGCCTTTAGCAAAAGAGGCCACTACATTGGCAACGAACTTGCAGGCGGCCAGACGCTCCGCGCAGAACGAGGCCCGGCTACGCCAGGAGGGGGAATCCCTGTGGACACCGGAAAGGCTCAAAGAGCACATAAAAATTAAAATGGAAGGGCGACCGCTTTTTGTTGTTTCAAACCGTGAACCCTACATGCACATTAAAGAGGGTAAGGACATCCGCACCATAGTCCCGGCAGGCGGTCTGGTTACCGCCCTAGACCCGATTATGAGAGCCGCAGGCGGCACCTGGGTCGCCCACGGCAGCGGTGAGGCAGACTTCGAGGTAACGGACGCGAAGAACCGCATACAAGTTCCGCCGGATGAACCGGCCTATAGTTTGCGCCGTGTGCCACTCAGCAAGGAGCAGGAGGACGGCTACTATTACGGTTTCTCCAACGAAGGCATCTGGCCGCTTTGTCATATAGCGCATGTTCGGCCCATCTTCCGGAAAGAAGATTGGCAGTATTATTACGACGTGAACAAAAAGTTTGCGGAAACTGTGTTGGAAGAAATAGCAGACGTGAAGGAGCCCTGTGTGCTGATACAGGACTATCACTTCACCCTCCTGCCCGGCATGATAAAAGCGGTAAGACCAGACACGCGTGTGGCAGTTTTCTGGCATATCCCCTGGCCGAATCCGGAGACTTTCGGCATCTGCCCCTGGCAGAAGGAACTGGTAATGGGCCTCCTGGGCGCGGATCTTATAGGCTTCCAGACGCAGTTCTACTGCAATAACTTTCTGGACACCGTAGACCGGACCATAGAATCACGTATAGACTGGGAGCATTTTTCAGCGCAGAAAGAAGGCCATGTTACGATGGTGAAACCTTTCCCCATCAGCGTGGACTTTCAGCGCCCAGATAAAGAGGCCAAGGCTCTGGCAGAAAAGCCTGAATTAAAGTCGGTACTAAAGGAAATGGGACTTAAAGCGGAATATGTGGGAGTCGGTGTGGATCGTATAGACTATACCAAGGGCATGCTCGAAAGGGTGAAAGCTGTAGAACGGTTCCTCGAAAAATACCCGGAGTACGTCAACAAATTCACCTTCATTCAGTTAGGCGCGCCTAGCCGCACGCACATTCCCCAATACCATAGGTTCCTGGCTGAACTGCATGCTGAGGTGGATAGAGTGAATTGGAAGTTTAAAGCCAAGGACTGGAAAGCGATAGTATTCCTGGAAAAGCACCACGACCACAAGGAGATAACCAAGTTCTATAAGATCGCTGACACTTGCTTGGTGACCTCTCTGCACGACGGCATGAACCTGGTGGCCAAGGAATTTGTGGCTGCCAGAGATGATAATTCAGGGGTGCTGATACTGAGCCGCTTCGCCGGGGCCTCGCGCGAGCTTAAGGATGCGCTGATAGTCAATCCCTACGACATAGAGCAGATGGCCGACGCCATCTACTATTCGCTTACCATGCCCAAAGTGGAGATAGAGGAACGGATGACCCGCATGCGTCATGACCTGCACGAGAACAATATTTACAAGTGGGCGGCGAACCTGACCGACGAGCTGATGAAGCTGAGGATGGACGATTTTAAACTTACGAGCGTATAAAATGAAGCCTTTTTGGAAAAACTCAGACGAGATTTCAAATCGCCTTGCGTCCGCACCTGGACTGTTGGTGACTTTGGATTTTGATGGTACATTGGCCGCGCTGGCGGAGACTCCCGGTCAAGCCCGGTTGCAACCGGAGTTCAAGGCTGCATTGAGGGCTTTGGCGGCATTGTATGGGGTTTCTGTGTTTATACTTAGCGGGCGGGCCTTGGAAAGTGTGCGCAAGTTGGTTGGTTTGCGGAACCTGTACTATGGTGGGAACCACGGTATAGAAATAAAGGGTCCCGGTTTCGCCTGGCGAGACGCCGGGGCGGCTAAAGCGCGTGACCAGGTGGCCGGGATAGCCGCTGATATGCAGGAGAGATTCCCTCCGGGGACCGGCGTATTTGTAGAGAATAAAGTGTTTTCTGCCAGTGTGCATTACCGTAACCTTAAGACGGCGTACAGGCGTGGCTTCTTCTGCCGGATGAAAGCTCTGATGTCCGTGCATAGTAGAGCACTTTACTGGCGCGGCGGTCATAAAGTTTACGAGTTGCTCCCCAAAGGCGCCGCCCACAAAGGCAACGCGGTTGAGCGGTTGGCCAGACGATTGGGACGCCCGCTGAGTGTGGCCGTGGGCGATGACCTTACCGACGAAGATATGTTCAAGGCGCTTGCCGGGCGCGGGATAACAATAAGTGTGGGCCGCAAGGCCGGGTCAAAAGCCGGGTATTTTCTGCCGGGTCAGGCGGAAGTCCTGCGTCTGCTGTGCTTCATTACTAATCTTAGGAGAAATAAATGACACTAAGATCTAAGTTTGTGCTTTACACTGCCGGCATCGCCGCAGTGTTCACTGTCTTTATGGTCTATGACAGGGTGCGTACGGCAAGAAGCGAGATGCTTGACCGCGCCGGCAGCAGAGCGGATTATATTATTTCTTTCGTAACCGATATAGCCGCCGACCAACTGGCGGCGGGTTCCACTGCGGACCTTGGCAAGATCCTAAAAGGCTTTTCGCATTTTGACCGGATATCCTACCTGCGGGTTTCGGATTCACGGGGCAAGATACTATACCGGCTGGCACGCCCCGGCGTTAAAATAGACGGTCGACTTCCCGACGCCGATATTTTCACCTCCGCCGACGATATTTATGATGTTTCGTGCGACATAACGCGGGACGACCGGCGTCTGGGCACAATACAGCTTGGGATGTCGCTGGAAGGAATTAAGGAATCAACCCAAACCCTCAAGTGGCGCGGAATAGCGGTGGGAATTATCTTTTTCACCCTGCTAACTGCCGTCATCTGGCTGCTCACAGTAAAGCTGGGCCGCCATCTTGACGCGCTGCTGGCATTGGCCGGAAGCATGAATTCTGAAAAACTGCCACAGGAACCGCAATTGGATCCCCGCACCGATATCGGAAAGATAGCTTCCGCGCTGCGTGAAACGCACTCGCGCCTTAAGGCCGAAGAAGTGTGCCGCAAGGAAGCCGAAACGCAAAAAGAAGACTTTTTTGCGATGACCGTCCACGACCTGAAACAGCCTTTGACATCACTGAAGGCGGCGATAGATCTGTTATTTTCGGAAGAAGATGTAAAAAGCTTCAGTAAAGACCAGGTACGAAGTCTTTCAATAATTGCCGGCACCTCGCTCCGTATGCTTAATTCCATGGTCGTCGACGTACTGAATACGGCTAAAATGAAGAGCCGGGATTACACGCCGGAGAAGAACAGGTTATCTCTTAATGAATTCATGCGGGAATGCGCTGAAGAAAACGCTGTTTCAGTAAAAGCCGCCAATAAGAAGTGGCACTTTTCCCTTCCCAAAGACATTGATAGCACCTGGATGTTCGGCGATCACGACATGCTGAAGCGGGTAATCGGGAACCTTGTGCTCAACGCTATACAGTACACGCCGGAAGGCGGAGCCATAAAACTGGGCGTAAGGCTTTCGTCAGCGGATAAAGCCGCCATTTATGTCAGTGACGAAGGCGAAGGCATCCCGGATAGTTTTCGGGAAGAGATCTTTAAGAAATACCAGGGCCTGGGGAAAAGCTCCAAAAACATCGGCCTTGGCCTGGCTTTTTGCAAAATGGTGGCGGATACGCATTCCGCAAGAATAGACGTCCAATCGGAAATGGGAAAGGGCACAGAAGTAAGTTTTGTAATACCCGTTTCACGAGCAGCCGACTCCAGCAAAGAAACCGGCGGCGTGGAGGAATCATATGACGGAAAAAAGTAACGATCCGTTCAGGTTCTGCACGCGGCTCTCGCTTACCGAAGTTACCGGGCGCAAGGCCTCGAACATAACGGAACTGCTTGAGGGAATAAAGGCGGCGGATGATGCGATTATCTACCACCATACCCACCGTTTCATAAAACAATCCCACCACTTGGTGCCGGAAGGCGCCAACGACTTCGCTTATTGGGTTGCCAATACGGTACAAGCGGACCGCTTAGGCGAGGAACTGACCTCCATAGACATCGTGCAGTATCATTCTCTGGCGGATATCCGGGACGCGTTTGTGAAAATGCTGGAGCGGCACATAGTGGAAAACCCCGGCCCGATGCGCACCGTGGCTCCGTGCCGCGAATTTCATTTTATGCGCGCTATAAGGTTTTCACTCCCCACGGAGTGCGCCGCCATAGATTATGCGAGTTTTATTGAGTGCCTGCGCAATGTCAGCGTTTCAAGCCTTTACTTGCACGTCTTTGAGGCACGTCTGCGCCCGCCCTACGGGGTGGACGACTTCTCGCACTGGTTTAAAACCAACTTTAACGACGAGATAGTAGGGAAGGAAATCTCCCGCCTTGACCCGTATTCATACACGCTCGAAAGCCTGAGGCAAAGAATAATCCGCATAATAGAGCATCGCCTGCCGGAGGTGTCCCGTGGCTAAAATAGACGAATACGCGCCTGCGGCCGGCCGCAGCGCCATAGAAGAACTGAAGATAATAGCCTCAAAACTTAAAGGTAAAACCATCCTTAACGTCAATTCCACTGCGGTAGGCGGCGGCGTGGCAGAGATACTCAGCCGTATGCTGCCGATGATGACAGAACTGGGAATAAAGCCGCGATGGGAACTTATTAAGGGAGGGGAGGATTTTTACGCGGTAACGAAGAAATTCCACAATGCGTTGCACGGTACGCGTCAGGAACTGACCGCCGCCGATTTTCAGCTTTACCGGGATACGCTCAAGGCCAACATGGAGTCCATAAACCTGGACGCTGACATAGCCCTGATACACGACCCGCAGCCCGCCGGGCTTATAGACAAAAAACCGTCAGGAGCCAAGTGGATATGGCGCTGTCACATAGACCTCTCCAACCGTCAGTCTGACGTATGGGATTTCCTGCACGGCTATATCTCGCGTTACGATGCAGCGGTAATCTCCGCGCCGTCTTTCTCACAGGAATTGCCGATAAAGCAGTTCCAGGTTCCGCCGTCCATAGACCCGCTGGCCGATAAGAACAAAGAGTTAACGGACACAGAGGTTTCAGATATAATGAGGCGGCTTGAGATTCCCATGGATAAGCCGTTGATAAGCCAGGTGTCTCGCTTCGATCGGCTGAAGGACCCGCTGGGTGTTATAGAGGCCTTCAAGAAGATACAGCCTTACGTCACGGCGCGGTTGCTGCTGGTTGGCGGCAGTGCCGACGATGATCCCGAAGGCTCCCAGGTTTTGGCAGAAGTCCGCGCGGCAGCGGAAGGCAACCCGGACATAATTGTGCTTTGTCTTCCACCGACCAGTAATATCGAAATAAACGCTATACAACGGGCTTCCACAATAATATTGCAGAAGTCGCTTAAGGAAGGATTCGGGTTAACGGTTTCTGAAGCCTTATGGAAAGGTAAACCGGTAATAGCCGGGGCTGTAGGTGGAATACCGCTTCAAATAACACACAAATATTCGGGAATACTAACCCGCACCATCGAAGGCACTGCCTATTGGATGAAGCGCCTGCTGCACGAGCCCGCCTACGCCAAGAAACTGGGCGAAAACGGGCGTGAGCACGTCCGGGAAAATTTCCTGCTGACGCGCCATTTACGCGATTATTTGCTTCTCGCCCTGTATTTGGAAAGCGGCAGGCAGGACTTTATACACCTTTAGGCTCTTATCTATATAGTTTGAGAGGTTGAATTATGGCGGGTTTGGATATAGCTATCATACTGGCTTTTATAGTTTATTCTCTCTCTTCCGGACTGCGCAACAGAGAAATGGCGTCAAAGAATCTTGAGGAATATTTCCTGGCTGGAAGATCTCTGCCTGGGTGGAAGGCCGGTCTTAGTATGGCCGCCACTCAGTTCGCGGCGGATACCCCGCTTCTTGTCACAGGCATCATAGCTGTATCCGGCATTTTTGCCCTTTGGCAGATGTGGATATATGCCCTCTCATTCCTTGTAATGGGGTTTGTGTTGTCTTCGCATTGGCGGCGTGCCGGAGTGATTACGGATGCGGAACTTACGGAGTTGCGGTATGGGGGTGGAAAAGCCTTGGCATTGCGCGGTTTCAAGGCTGTTTATTTCGGCACCATTTTTAATTGTGTGGTGCTTGCCTGGGTATTCTTCGCCGCTTCAAGGATAGCGGAACCGTTTTTGCCCTGGAACGAATGGCTGCCAACGTGGATATTCCAGCCTTTCATGAGTCTAGTGCAGGCAGCCGGGTTAAAGCTGACCGGAGCTTCTCTTGACGCCGCCAATGTGTGGGTGTTGTCCGCCAATAATTTCATTTCAGTATTATCAATCCTGACTGTGACCGCTTTCTATTCCGCAACCGGTGGTCTGCGCAGCGTGGTGGACACCGATGTGGTGCAAATCTTTATCATGTTTGGCGCAACTCTTGTTTTTTCTGTGATAGTATTTTTGAAGGCCGGGGGGATAGCGGGAATCCATGAGAAACTTCAACTGATATATGCGTCCGGCAGTCTCGGCGCAATAAAACCTTCAGAAATATTGGCATTTACTCCGGACCGTGCCCATAACGCCAGCTTCGCGTTGCTGGCGCTGTTCGCGCTTCAATGGATCATACAGTTAAATTCAGACGGAACCGGCTACCTTGCGCAACGCTCAATGGCCTGCAAGGACGAAAAGCACGCCAAAACAGCCGCGCTAGTTTTCACTGGCACGCAGGTACTATTGCGCAGTCTTCTGTGGCTGCCGCTGGGGCTTGGCCTACTGGTGCTGTTCCCTCCGGTTGCAGGCCTGACAGGAGAACTTCTGCAAGCCGACAGGGAGGGGGCATATATCAGAGGAATGGCTGAATTGCTTCCAGTTGGAATCAAGGGACTGATGATAACCGGAATGCTGGCCGCATTAGCGTCCACCGTCGATACGCACATCAATTGGGGAGCTTCATACTGGGCGAACGATATTTACAAGCGGATTATATGCCAGGCATGGCTCAAACGCGAACCCAGCGGCCGCTCTCTTGTTTGGGTGGCACGTGGTTCCAACCTGATGCTTATTTGTATAGCTCTGGTAATAATGACAAAATTGTCTTCAATTAATCAGGCATGGCAGGCAAGTCTATTGCTAGGCGCAGGAATGGGGCCGATGCTAATCATGCGCTGGCTCTGGTGGCGGGTAAGTGCCTGGGCGGAAATAGCGGCGATTGTGGTTTCATCCGCCGCCGCGCTGCCCCTTCTACTATGGGTTGATAACCCGGCCCTGCGGTTACTTATCATGGCCGCGCTTTCAGTCGCCGCCTCGTTATCGGCTATTGTGCTTTTCGGACCAGAGGATAAAGAACAGTTAGCTGTTTTTTATAAAAAGGTGCGCCCCAAGGGATTTTGGAAACCAGTCGCATTAGAATGCGGAGATCCGGAATATGACGGTCCACGCAAGTTATTGATTTCCCTGGCAGCTGTGCTGGCCGCCGGGGTTTCCGTTTTCTGCCTCTTGATAGGCATCGGCTCCGCGATTACCGGCAGCCCGTCTCCCGCAATCTGCCCTTGGCCAGCTGTCTGGATTACCGGGAATATTATATTGGGGCTTTTCCTGTGCCCTATATGGTTCAGGCTGGGATTTCGCGGGAACACCGCCTGAATGGGCTAAACTTTCAGCTTTTTGCCAAAGATTTCAAAACGCAGTTTGTTACGATAAAATTTATAGAATAGATAACCTTATGTTTTCATTTTTGAAACCCGGATTGCGTTTAAAGCTGACAATATGAAGACTTCTAAGAACTCGAGGTTTGAGAAAGCTGCGGATTGGTACGAATTGCTGGTTTGTGCCGATAAGCCTTCCATCGACCTTGAACGGCTTAGTGGCGGCGGCAAACTTTCCACACACCCGGAGCTGTCGGCTCTGATAGGCTGCCAGCAGGACCCGGTTTGGCACCCCGAGGGGGATGCTTGGGCTCATACATTGCTTTGTCTTGATTCTTTTGCCGCCGAGCGTGTAGGCGATGAACGTGAGGATTATATAGTGGGCTTGGCGGTGCTCTGTCACGACATGGGCAAGCCCGCCACAACGCGTCCGCATGAAGGGCGCATTACCTCAAGAGGGCACGAGGGGGCAGGGGAAGTGCCTGCGCGGGCGTTTTTAAGCCGCACCGGAGTTCTTCCGGAGATCATGGAGAGCGTTATCCCTCTTGTGCTATGCCATATGCGGCCTGAGCAGCTTTATAACGCCAAGTCCAGTGATTCAGCCGTAAGTCGCCTGGCAAGGGCCGTCGGCGGCAGGCTGGACCGGCTGGTGAGAGTTTGCAGGGCGGATAAAGGGGGGAGGGGCCTGTCGGGTCAGCCTGTTTTTCCTGCCGGAGAATGGATTCTTGAAAAGCATCGTCAGTTGAACACCGACCTCAAAAAGTAGGCAGTAACGACAAGTACAGACCGACGGGATTCGAAATGCCCGTGTTACCTATGTCTCTGGATGGTCATACATAAAAATGCCCTTACTTTTTGTATTATAAGCAGTAGGGGGGCCGTTCTATGCAGAAGCCTTCAATGGGATGCAAAAGACATACAGTCCCTGTTTTTATCTTCACACTACGTGCGATTTGCTAGTAGTTGCAACATAACTCTCTATGGATAAGGTGGTAAGATCGGGTCAATTTCTGTTGCAACTCTACAGTTTCCCATGAAGCGTTTAGAATGAGAAGAGAATATCCGAAAAATTGTCGCCAAGTTCTATATTTGTACCACTTGCCTCTTAAGGGACCGTTGTTCCTTGGGAACTTTGTTCTTTGGCCCTATTATGGATCAAGAGACACTTATGCTAAAAAGCCTCATGTAAGGAAATTTTTGGATAAGCTCTTCACGCAAATGCATGATTTTCGTAATAGGCCACTTAAAAATATTGCGGTATTAAGCAGCGTAGCGTCTCCATTATTCCTTCCTGCCTCCAAAGAGACTTTCGCAAAGATGAATGATGCAATAAATGCACTCTTTCTCAGTGCAGTTGCTGAGAACAATTCTCTCAATGCGGTTGCGAGTGACAATTTCCATTTGATAACACAGAATTTTACTCCTGGTGATGATGGATGGGGGATTACAGATGGAAGTTATATTCAAATTACTGTCGGAGGCCTAAAATTAACGGATGCTGGGGTAAGGCTTCCTCCTCGAATGTCGCATTTAAACGATTTCCACTATGACGCGGAATTGCTTGATGGCTGTATAAGGTGTCTGATGAATGGGGAGGATTCTTTGCGAAAACGAATATTCTCCTCATTGCAATGGGTTGCATACTCCTATGACAATGACCCAAGATTCCCATATCATAGTCGGATTCTACTTCTGATGGTAGCATTCGAAATTCTAGGGGCATATCCGGGCTCTTTTACTGCGATGACCTTTGCAAAATGGCTTGATGAAACATGGAATACTCCCGAAGAACGAAAGACATTAAGCCTTGCAAAAAGCAAGCCGGGCTCGTACAGTCCTCTTGGTTGGTGGGGAATGGACTTTTATTCTCTCCGTAACGATATCGTGCACAATAAGAAAGACATTAATGAGCTACGAGTTTTTGATGAGCATGGGCGGGAGTATTTTAAAACGGGGTTTTTTGTTTTCACTGAATGTGTAAAGGAATTGCTTTCAAAACAAGGGCTTTATAAAAAGTCTGAAAATGCAGGTCTTTTACGTGCTTGGCGGCTCTCAGAAAGAGATAGCCAGGATAATAAGTTGTAAAGCTGCAATCCAAGCTATCATATTGGTAGACTATGTTACACTCACTGTTTTCTGCATTCTTCTCCCTATGCCATTGGGTTAGGTTATGGTTTTCCGAAATTTCAAGCTTTGGCCTATTGGCAGTTGGAATTATTTTGTCCTTTCCTGACATGCAGGATAAAATAATGAAGGAGAAAAGATATAAATGGAGTTTAATAGGCATATGCTTTGTATTGGCTTTTATAGGAATTGTAGGAGCAAGGGACAGTAGACAAGAAATAGCGACTCAAAAGGAAAAATTTGAAAAATTAGCGACCAAAGATGATGTGGATGCGCTTGATAAAAAATTGGGCTATATATCGGGGGCGATTAGTAAACCCACAAACTCACAAAATGAATCACATAAGAAAAAAATTAGAGGGGATTTAGGCGAATTTATTAAAGAACTATTGGGATGTGAGCAGAGGTTTAGGATGGGACATGGGAACGGATCAGATGAGGAGAGTAAAAAGTTGAGGAATCAATGCAGCCAACTAAATAAATCCATTAAAGATTATCTGGAAACTAATTTAGATTTATCCTACTCCGTAAACTTTGACTATCCAGAAGTAGAGAACCTCAATCCCGATCATTACAAATACCGATTTGAAAATCAGGCGCAATCAGATTCGTACCGCGCCCAAATACGCTATCTGAAAAAAGTAATTAATGAACAGAAATAACGGTTTTTAATTTTTACAATAGGTCTTTCCATTGTGTAATGATTAATCACAGCGAAAATCATGCAAATCCGAATCGATATCTTCGCGTTTAGCGTAACGTTCGTACGATTCACCAACTCCACGCAACATTGCTGCCGTACGTGGCCATTTTCCCTTTAAAGAGTCGCCCATTTTCATGTACTTCTCGGCCAGCTTTCTTTCTTGAACACCACCATCGCTTGGAGCGCGAGAAACAATGCCGCGACTGTTATAGATTTCATTCTGTATATGTCTATCTATGGTCTCACTGTTTAGCTGCTCAATAAGATTCCGGACTGCTATATGCGGCCACTCCCCATTCGGCTCACTCGGTGTATGTGCAAGCATAAAGCCAATCTCTAAATCAGACCCTATCCCATGATTGGTTTCCATACATTGCTTGCGCGCAGCTATCACCCAATCACGAAACTCTTTTTCATTAAGCACACCATCTTTATTAACACCTGGGATAAGATACCATGAATCTAATATCTTACGCGCGGCGCGCGCGCGGCGTTCGGACATTTCTGGAGTAAGGTCTCGACGTGCTGGATCTGGCGCATGGTCGTCTCGTTTATAAGTAAACGCAACAAGTTGGGCGAAGAATTGGGGGTCGTTTTGCAATGCACGGTGAAGTGCCAAAGGGGATGATGTATGTTCTTTTAGATCATCAATAATTGCGGCGAATGGCCACTCCAGTGCGGCCATTTCCGCCAATGATAGTTCGTTCTTTTCATATATTTGATTGAACACATGTCCCAGATAATAGATCTCCATCACGCCAATGCTAATTTCATTTTCATCCATGGCAACAAGTTCCTGGAGCAACCGTTGCAACAATACACAGGGGATGCAACCATGGGGATCACCAGCTATTTGGAGTGCTGCGGCTGGCCGCTTAGCATCCAACAACTTTTCTACTGCGATTGGAGCGTCTTTGTTTTTATTTATCTGTGAATAGCCACTAGAATGTTTCCAGTAAGCGGCCTCAACCTCTTTACTATGGCTACTTATTGATGCCCATGTAGACGCACCTTCAGGTAACCCGAAATACAACATTGCACACACTTCTGCGGTGTAATTGCCCTTAATTCTTATTCGTTTAATTTGTTGGTCTATCCAGCCGGCCCCAACAACCGACACTCTCCCATGCGCATAACCTCGGATTAGCGCAAGTATATCTGTAACATTCTCTATAATAGTGTCTAATACTAGTGTGTCTTCTTTTTCATCTTGCACCACTTTGGCAAGGGTATACCCAAGAACACCAGGATGCTGTATATTACCGGCGTATTTTATTATGTCCGCTATTGGAACTTTATCCAAGACCTCGCGTGCCGCGCACTCTCGAGCGTTATTTACAGCCTTTTCATTAGCATCATGGTTTTTCGATTCTCCCTGTGGCAACCGTGGGTATGGGCTACTTAACAACCAACCTACACGCGCAAGAACATCTGTTGGAGCGAACTTAACTAATATTTGGTTAAGTGCCGGGACATGTACGCGCCTATTTTGTTTATCATAGCTGTTAATCCAGTTCAATGCCTCGCGCGTTTTTTGAAGGAGCATTTCTCGTTCTTCTTTTGAAAATGCATCTGGAGCAGTGGCTTTTAAGGTCGCAATAAGTTTTTCACATGTTTCCGTGGGCAGTCTAATAAAATCCCCAATTGAACTAGTTAAGTTTTCTCTTGTGCACGCGAGATCTCTTAATATCGGGAGAAGGCCTCTCATGTACTCTTGATATTCCTCACTAGTTTCATGCTCTAAGCCACGTCGAGTTCCGCCTGTGTCACGCCAACGAAAACGGTGAGATTCTGTCAAACTCCCACCACTGTAATAATTTTCTGAAAACTTCCAGACCAGTTTAGGCTCCTTTGCGACGATGCTTTTCAAAGACTCTAGACGGTCGAATGCCTTTGTGTGCGTTTGCGGGAATCCAGGAAGGAATAGATGACTAAGACTGCTTATAGCTCGATTACTCCACCTACCACCTGGATCTATGCTCGCCAACTTAACTAAAACATTTACGGCGCGTGCGAAGTATTGCGAACTCCAAGCAATGCCCTCAAGAGCCCAAAGCAAACCTGAATGTCTACATTCACCAAAAACACCAGGATCGTCTTTCATTAAATCCTGAAAAACAGTGGGGTTCCTTAAAACCAATTGGTCTACGGCCTCCATGAAAACATCCGGCGCAGCCTCTGAAAGAAGCGCGGTTGCGTCTTTAATGGAAGCCCAGGCTTCCCATTTGTCTGCTGTGTTAAACACCTCTTTTACCACCTGGTCCGCAAATGTTTGAGTGGAGGCAACATGAGAAGAACGATCACCAAAAACGGCAAGAAGCACCAGTGATTCAACAAGACCGGTACGGAGCCATTCGGAATATGGATTTGCTTTTCCATAGATAGAAGCTGCCCAACGTTTTTCAGCATCCAATTCGTATTTGGGATCTGTCTTTGTGAGGACACCCAGCAAAGCTTGTTTAAAATGTTTTAGGAAATCCTGAATAATGTGTGGGGCAAGAAGGAACCATGCGTCTAGCGGTGACTTAATCATCCAAACATTACCAACCTTGCGGATGGGAGAATCAGCTATAGATAGAAAAGGAGTAAGTTCCTTAATAAAAGTCTCATAGTCCATTCCCGAAAGTGTTTCAATTACCTGACGATCACCATCCTTTTGTTCATCCCAAGCATTTGCAAACAAAACCGGAATCAATGTGCATGCCGATTTGGCATTCGCCCATGGGGGGGCACTGACAGCGTTGGATTGAAACAACTGCCTGCGGAGGACTGTGATACTATGTCCGGAATCTCTTGCTATACGCTGGGAGTCGGCTTCTGACAAACCACTCTCATGCAAAATCTTTTCTATTACGCCGCGTTGCGGTCGAGTTAGCCGGAGAATCTCTCTAAGGCCAATAACGGTTGCGTCCATGCTTATAAAAACATGATGGCCTTTAGCAACGGCTGCATGAGCTGCCTTAAGACATTCACCCTGGGCGGCAATAATCAATGGGTAGTTCTGAAAAGCTTGAGTTAATTGACGTAATTCACTGATATTTTCAACTACGACACATCGGGCCAATGCCTGCACCCGTTCAGTTTCGGGAAGTGTCGCTATTGATGCATAAAGAAAAGCAAACGCTTCTTCCGGAGCATCTCCCTGCACCTCAAGTATTCGTGGTTCTCCGGCGATCCATTTCTGAACAGCTTCCACATCCCTATTGCGTCCACCTATTACTAGAGCTGCTGTCATTACCGGCTTTGTCCCTATCGCCCACTCTTCCCAAAAAGCTTCGAGATCCCGGATACCATTCGATACAACTTTGCCAATCTGACGCGCAAGCCACAAGGCAACCGCTGGGGAAGATTCAAGCCATTGTTCAAGCCCATCCGAATTAATCACACGAACATCTTTCCATGTTGTAGTTAAGCGTTTGGCAGCTTGCCATTTTACACGACTGGGCCAAGCACGTGGGGTAACAAACACGAAAGTTGTATTTGTAGCGGCAAAGCCTAATGGGTCCGAAGACCGCTTCGCATAATCGCGTTCTGCTTTTGACTGGGCTGATTTTTCAGTTCCTATTTCCCAACCAGAAGGACCATTGGGGAAGAACGGAGAAACCACTGAAGTCTTGAGACGGCCATCCCAACCACTAGTGGCAACGCTATCGCCGCTTGGAAAATCAAACTCATCAACGGTGTTGCCTGTGTGGGCTAAAATCAGACGGCGAACTAATTCTGGCAAGGTGTCCTGGCAATGCCTTTGCTTACTGGCAACCCAATTTTTAATATCCCCCGAAGTAATCCATTTCATAATTTTGACTGTGTGTCGTTTGACCTTTTTGGAGACTTCGGCCTAAAAGCATTGGACACTTTTCAGGCCGCCCCAGTTAACTTTAACAATTTTGCTGCCTTGTTTCCAATTTGAGATTTATCACCATAACATACTGCCTTTACTTCCTCCTATAACGAAGGTAAATTCCTTCCTATGGCAACTTGCCCGAGGAGAAAAACCATGCCTAAGAAGAAGAAATTGCTCATTAGGGAATTCGTCGTGGAAATTTATACCGATGGCACAATCCGGTGGAATGGCCTTGAACGCTTCCTATGGTGGAAGCTGAATCATAAATCCAAAGAAGGATTCCTGCCTTATGCGTGTAAAATTCAGAAGTTTGAGGAATGTGTGAAAAGCCGCTGAAACGGCTAATTGTGGCGCGGTTTGGTGTGATTTTCCCGACGAAGAAAAGCGAATAACAGGCCTTGACTTCGCTAGGAATTCCTTGTAGGGTGATCCTGTAGGATGATTCGCCGACGGAGAAAGGAGGTAAAGCACTATGAAGAATACAAAGAAAATCAGGAAAGGCGACCGGGTGCGTGACGCTAAATGGGGCGGCAAATACACCGGAACGGTGGTTCGCACTGTGGGCCAGGAAGTGTTCGTGCAGTGGGACAACCTAGCGGTAGAAGATGAGCTGTTTATTGAAGATGTTACGGCCTTAGGAACGCGGGTAGAGGGCGACATCCCGACCGTGGTTAAGGCGGTCAAGTCATGAGACTCTATCAGCAGGTTATCGTTGAGGCGACGGCGGCCAGCGGGAAGGAAGCGGAATACATTGAGGACATTATGCGCAACGACATTTTTCACTCTACGTTGGACTGGCAGTCGCGGGCGCAGCTGGCGCGGGGCGCGCGGGAGGCGGTGAAGATGCTGAAAATATACCGCGCCGATCCATCGCTGGCAAAGCACTTCCCTGAGGCATAGCTATATGGAGATAAAAAAACGCGGTGACGAGATTCCGAAGGAGCTATACGAGAAAGTCTGGAGCCTTCAACCGGATATGCTGGCTCACCGCTTGGATTTAACAATCAGCGCGGCGGTCCGGATACACGCGCTGGTAAAAAGGGAATTGGTCAACGCAGGGATAATGACCCCGGACAATGTCCTGATTCGCCGCAAGGAGGCAAAAATGAAAGTAACGCTGGAGGCAGACGTTCAAGTGGGCGGTAACCGCCCTCGCGGCACGGGATGCATAGGTTATATGCCGGAGGGTACGCGCTATGAGGACCTTGTGCGCGTATTCGGCAAACCACTGGCGGGACTATCACCGGACGGCAAGGTCAAGGCGGAATGGTACGGGCGCATTAGCGGCCTGGAGTTCACCATCTACGATTATAAATCCAGCCTTGAGCCTGAACGGAACACCGATTGGCATATAGGCGGCAGGAATCAATTGGCCGCAGTCCTGCTGATCGCATATTTCAAGACCGCAGATATCGCGGTATAGGAGGCAGTAATGAAAACGCTGACTCAAGAGGACCTGGAAAAGCGTATGAAGCACTGGATATCCAATCGCGATGAGATATTGGACTTCTATGTGCAGGTCGCAGACGAGCCGACCAAGCGCATGATTGAACAGACCATCCGGTGCTACCGCCACATTATCACCAGGAGCATAGTTTCTAAGGCCGCAGAGCGTACCCGGAAGAAGAGCATTAAATGCACGTGCGGAAGCGACCAGTTCAAAGCCCAAAAGATAACGCTGGAACTGCGGGGCGTTCCCTGCGAGATAACGGAGGACGGTCCGGAGTATGACGATAAGGCGGCCGACTACTCCGAGGGCTGGGACTACAACAATGAAAGCCGGGTGGCTTGCGTCGCCTGCGGGAAGGAATACGACATTGCGCAGGATGAGAAGGCGAATATCTGTATGTGGCCAGTGTGGGATGAGTCATATGAAAATAGAAAAACGAGGTAGGTATTGGGCGGTTTACGCGGTCGACGGCAAACTAATCTGCGTTGCTGTTTATAAAAAAGGCGCGCAGGATGTTATGCGGAGATTGGAAAACGCGCGGAGCACTAAAACGTGCGCGGTGCCTTGCGGAAACTCCGAAAGAGGCGTTATGAAAATAGTCAAAGACTATAACGAGATGGATGCATTGGAAAAGTTCGAGGGCCGGAAAGTTATTGTGCTGTATTCCAATCTTATCCATCAGGTTGTTAACGGCCAGTGGTCGGCGGTCGGCAAAGTAGATAAAGATGGAAATATTACATACAGGAGGTGAACGGATGAAAATGCCAAAAGACGACGTGCTCAACGCCTTACTGACCGACTTGGTAGCGGACCAGGTCATCCGGGCGTTGCAACTGGGCTATGGCCGCAAGGAAGTCGAGGCGGCTGTAGCTCGCGGTGTATCTCATGGCGTTTATGAGTTCAACCAGTGTCAGGTGGACGGGAGAGAAACGGAAAAAATAATCGGGGCCATGCGCCCCAGGAGGCAAAACCATGAAAGCAAATGAAGCCAAGGTAGGCGAGAAGTATCTGTCCAAGACGGGCATTCCGGTCACGATGACTGGTTCAAAGGCTGGCAAGGTCCTGATAAAGCTTGAGACCACCGGCACTACCATCATGGTGAACGGCGACTACGAGCTTAAGCCGTATGACGAAAAAGGAATTGGCAAAGAGTCCAAGCTTCTCCTTAAGGTCAACGGCAAGGGCAAGACGGGGGGGGGTGCCAAAGCGAAGAACGGCGGCTCACTGGCCGCTATCATTGACCCTTACCTGCTGAGTGGCGGCAAAACAACGCAGGAGATTGCCGCAGAGGTGGCAAAGAAGGCCGGTGACGCGGGCAAAGGCAAAGACCTTGAAGCGAATGTGCGGGCGCGGTGTTGGACCTTCAAGAAAAAGGGCTGGCAGGTGGTCAAGGACGACAAGAAGCGGGTAAAAGTCTTCCAGAAGAAGGGATAACCACATGGAGCCATACGCAGAGAAGCTCAAGGCAGGCAAGGAAAGGATGCGGCAGCTTTGTATGCAGGCGGCCCTGGCCAACACACCGGCGGCGGTCAGGGTCGTCCGCATCCGCAGAACGCTGTCAGGCAGGGCTTATAGCGCCGCAGAGATAGCAGCGCCGAGGCCGGTTACCCGGCGGGCCCTGGCCATCTTCCTACATGAATGCGCCCATGTAGCCTTGGGGCACGTTAATGCCGCCCAGTTTGCGCCCACGTTGCCCCACGGCGGCTCCGGGCCAGCCCAGGCGGCCTCAGAACCAAGGATCAGGCGTAAACCCCGCCATGTAGAGGAATACGAGGCTGAACAGTGGGCCTTTGCCCGCATGCGGGAGTCCGGCATCCCTATACCCCGGAAGTCGCTGAGGCGGGCCAAGAGCTATGTGGCGTATAAGATTCGCCAAGCCCGGCGGCGTGGTGCCAAGGCGGTCGACCGGGAGGCCCAACGGTGGGCCGGGGGCGGGACGCCATGAGCCCGGATGCTATGCTGGCTGGCTTCATACGGCACCTGCGGGTAGAGCGGGGGCTCTCTCCATGCACTTGGACCAGCTACGGTTACCAAATCCGTGGCTATCTATGCTTCCTTGTGGGCCGGGGGCAGACCCCGGCCACAGCTACGCGAGAGGATGTTCTTACATACCTGGAGGCCAAAAGGAACGCGCATTTGGCGAGCAGTTCGCTCTTCGCGGCGGCTATCGCCATCCGCCAATTCCACCGGTTTTTGACGGAGCGGGGGCATGCCCCGATAGATCCTACCATCGGGATGAAGCTCCCTAAATTTAAACAACGGTTGCCAGAACCTTTGAGCGTTCAGGAAATGGCAAGGCTTCTTGATGCGCCCATAGGCGATAAATTTAATCACGTTCGTAATAAGGCAATGCTGGAGACGATGTACGCCACCGGCATGCGGGTTTCGGAACTGCTGAGTCTCACGCTGGAACAGGTCAATCTGGAAAATTGCTGGGTAAAAATACAGGGCAAAGGCGGCAAGGAACGCATCGTGCCGGTTAGCCAGAAGGCCAAGGCCGCCATTCTCTGCTACTTGGAGGTAAGGAATCAGCGATTGCCTATAACACAGGCTACCCTTTTCGTGAATTCGCGTGGCCAGGCGCTAAACAGGGGCACGTTCTGGTGGGAACTAAGGCGAATGGCCGAGAGAGCCGGACTACATGGCAGGATCACTCCGCATCAGATTCGGCACACGACGGCGACGGTTATGCTTGAGGGCGGGGCGTCGCTGCGCGTTGTGCAGGAAATGCTCGGGCATGTGAGCGTGCTGACGACGCAAAAATATACGCACGTTACCGCAGAATTTATGAAAACGACCTGCAATAAGGCACACCCTAGGTTTTAACTTGCAAAAATCGCCATTTTCATCGCGACAAGACGCTGTCGGGATGGTCTGCTACAATATTTCTACAGCCGCACTTTACCAATGACCGACTTGTTTATACCTTACGAGTGAAAGTGCGGTTGTAGAACTATTGGATAGTAACGGGATAATTTCCCCAAAGTGTTATAATTAAAAATAGAGGCATATGATAGGACCGAAACATTCACTCATGCGTGCTTCTTGTTAGGGCTTGTGGCGGGCATACACGCTTCTCTGGGGGATTTACAGATAGGTGAGGAGAAAAGTAATAGAGTGTTATGCTCCCATTACTTAAAATGGTCTTGGATTTAACACGCAAAGACAGTGCTATAATTAGACGGGGATACAACATCATCAGCAAAAGATTTTGAGAGGGAACCATGTCTGAACAACACAAATCGCGTGAAATTGCCAATTTTATTTGGAACAGCATTGCCAATAAAATTCTATGGAATAAGATAAAAAAGGGGAAGTTCTCGGATGTTATATTCCCTTTTACGGTTATAAGGCGGATGGATTGTGTTTTGGAGCCTACCCATGAAAAGGTTCTCGCGGCACATGAAAAATACCACAAAGACCTCAAGAACCTTGACGGAGTTTTAACCAAAGCTTCGGGGGCGATGTTTTACAACAAATCAAAATTCACATTAAAAATACTGCTGGACGACGCCCCCAGCATTAAAACCAATTTTGACGCCTATCTTAATGGCTTTTCCCCCAATGTGCAGGAAATTATTGAGAAGTTTAAATTCAGAAACACTATAGATACCCTGCAGGAAAAGGAGATACTGTACAGCCTGACTAAAGAGTTCTGCAAGCCTGATGTGGACTTGAGTCCCGCCTCATTATCCAACCACGAAATGGGTTATGTTTTCGAGGAACTTATCCGTAAATACAATGAATCCACGGACGAAAACCCCGGCGAGCATTTTACGCCCAGGGAAATAATAAAGCTGATGGCGCGGATGGTTATTGCAAAAGACCATGACCACCTCAAACGCCGGGGAGCCATTGTCACGCTGCTCGACCCCTGCTGCGGCAGCGGCGGCATGCTTACCGTGGGCAAGGAAGAGATCTGCAAGGTCAACCCCACTGCCAAGGTGGAGCTTTTTGGCCAGGAGTCCGTTGACGAGACATACGCGGCCTGTAAAGCAGACATGATGGTTAAAGGCGAGGACCCGGACAAGATTAAGCCCAACTCCAGTTTCTCGCATGATGGCTTCATCGGAAAAACTTTCGACTATATGCTTATGAACCCGCCTTACGGGTCGGATTGGACAGAGGATAAAGTTTTTATAAATACCGAGCACGATAAAGGCTCCAGCGGTCGGTTTGGGGTCGGCCTTCCTAGTATTGACGATGGTTCCCTGTTGTTTCTTCAGCATGTAATATCAAAGATGCATAAAGACAGGAACAAGAGCCGTATCGGCATAGTTTTCAACGGCTCCCCGCTTTTTAATGGCGATGCGGGCTCCGGCGAATCTGAGATAAGGCGTTGGGCGCTGGAGAATGACTGGCTGGAGGCTATTATAGGCCTGCCCAGAGACCTTTTTTACAATACCGGCATTTACACTTACATCTGGATGCTTACAAACAGAAAGGATGAGGCGGATAGGGGCAAAGTGAAAATGATCGACGCCCGTGAGTATTGCCGGAAAATGGGCAAGAGCCTTGGTGATAAAAGGAATGAAATAGCTGAAGAGCAAATATCCGAAATTATCAGCATGTATACCAGCGACCGGCAGAGCGAGAAAATTAAATTCTTCAAGACAACCGACTTCGCTTACCGCAAAGTACGCATAGAGCGGCCATTGCGGCTGAATTACCGTGCTTCGGCTGACAAGATAAAGAAGCTGGACGAGGAAAGCGGGTTCATTAACCTTGCGGTCTCCAAGAAGCTTAAAAATCAGGAGACAAAGGCACAGCAGGAGAGTGAAGGCATTGAGTTGCAGAAAAAGATTAAGAAACTGCTTGCTGGTTTGCCGGACAAGCTATACAAAAACGCAGCAGATTTTGAAAGACTGCTTGACTCCGCATTTGAGAAGGCTGGGGTAAAAGTGCTGGCGCCCGCAAGGAAAGCGATCTTAAAGGCACTGTCTGAAAAAGATGAGACGGCTGAAATAGTAAAAGACGCCGCTGGCGACCCGTTGCCGGATTCCGACCTACGGGATCATGAGTATATTCCGTACGCGGAGGACATCGAGAAGTATTTTGACCGCGAGGTTAAGCCATATGCGGCTGACGCCTGGATTGATAAAGGTTATGTGGATGAAAAGGACGGCAAAACCGGCAAGATAGGCTATGAGATAAACTTTAACCGGTATTTCTACAAGTACCAGCCGCCGCGCCCGCTTGAAGAGATTGAAAAGAATATTGCAACAGTTGAGGCTGAAATAAAAGAAATGCTTTGGAGCAAGTGATGAGAAAATATAAACAGTATCCAAAGTATAAACCCTCCGGAGTGGAGTGGATGGGAGTGATCCCGGAAGGGTGGGGGCTTAAAAGATTACGATTCTGCGCAGAAATTAACCCGAAGTGGGGTGGCGGCGTTTTAAATGGGTTAAAGGATACGGATGAAGTTTCCTTTGTGCCAATGGAAGATGTTCCTGAGAACGAAACAGATTTAATTGCTGAAAAAACCGCGCTTCTTGAAAAAGTCAAAAATGGTTACACTTTTTTTACTGAGGGGGATGTTATCGTTGCAAAAATCACACCATGTTATGAGAATGGAAAAGGGGCGATAGCGGGGAAGTTGGTAAATGGTGTTGCCTTTGGCACTACAGAGTTGCACGTAATTAAAGCTGGGAAAGAATTAACAAATAAATATCTTTTTTATTACACAAAACTTAAAGGATTTAGAGAACATGGTGAAGCAAGTATGAAAGGCGCGGCCGGACAAAAGAGAGTCCCGGAATTGTATTTCAAGGATTGTTTGATTCCGATGCCTAAGTATGCGGCACAGAAAGAAATAACGAATTTTATAGACAAAGAAGCCGGACGCATTGATAAGGTTATCGAAAAGCAAAAACAATTTATTGAGCTTTTGAAGGAAAAGCGGGCGGCAGTTATTACCCATGCAGTCACCAAGGGCCTGGACCCCAAAGCCAAAATGAAAACGTCCGGAGTAGATTGGATCGGCGATATCCCGGAGGGATGGGAAGCGAAAAGATTAAAATTCCTTCTGAAACCTCAAAAAGGTGCTGTTAAATCTGGGCCTTTTGGCGCACATCTTAAAATAGATGATATGAAAGGGACAGACGTAAAAGTTTATGACCAAAAAAATGTAATCGAGCGCGATATAAATGAGGGCTCAAGTTATATTTCCAATGAAAAATTCGAAGAGCTTCAGGGGTTTGAGGTTTTTAAAGGTGATTTGCTCGTCACCACACGCGGGACTATTGGGCGTTGTTATATAGTTCCCGACAATGCGGAAAGGGGAATCCTGCACCCATGCCTCATGAGAGTTCAATTAGATGAACGCAAAATAGACCCTCTTTTGATTGAAATCTTAATTAATGATTCCAGTTTCTTTCTTGAGCAAATGCGGGCATTGAGCAATGGCACAACAATTGAGGTAATTTATACTGAAACAATTAAAAACATAATTATCATCACCCCACCCAAGAGTGAACAAGCCGAGATAATTAAATATCTAAACGAAGAAATTTATCACACCGATAAGGTCATTGAGAAAACCGAAAAATGGATCGATTTAATGCAGGAGTACAGGCAATCCTTGGTCATCGCAGCAGTTACAGGCCAGATTGATGTCCGCGACGCAGAATAGCAAGGGGAAACATTATGACAACCATAAGCGAAAAAGACATGGAATCCCAAATCGAGAAGGACCTGATTAAAACCGGTTACTTTAAAAGAAACTCGGAGAAACACTACAGCAAGACCACCTGCGTGGATAAAGACCAACTGATAAATTTCCTGATCGCCACCCAGAAAGAGCGCTGGGATGCATACGCAAAACACCATGGCGCCGGCGCTGAAGACGCTTTGATAAACCGGATAAAGGATTTCATCGACAAACACGGTACATTGGAGCTGCTGCGCAAGCCGCTCGGTATATACGGAGTATATTTCGACCTGGCATATTTCAAGCCTGCAAGCGGCCTTAATGCGGAAGATAAAGTAAGGTATGAGGGGAACATCCTCAGCGTTATGCGCCAGGTGAAATACAGCGAAAAGAATGAAAACTCGCTGGACATGGTTGTTTTGTTGAACGGGCTACCCCTAATCACCTTGGAGCTTAAAGATAAGATGACCGCCTCCGGATATACGGTAAATGACGCTATAGAGCAATACCAGAAAGACCGGGACCCTAAAGAGCCGTTATTCCGCTTTAAACGCTGCCTTGTGCATTTTGCTGTAGATGAAGATAATGTGTACATGTCCACCGAATTGAAAGGCCTGGCAACATGGTTCCTGCCTTTCAATAAAGGGAACAAGAACCAGGCTGGCAACCCGTCTACCGCCGGTTTCCCTGTGGAATACCTCTGGAAAGAGATATTCCTGCGTGACAGCCTGCTTGAAATCATCCAGTATTTTATTCAGACTGCCCCGGTTCTGGACGAGGATGGCCGTGAAACAGGCGGGGAAATACTTATATTCCCAAGGTATCAGCAGCTGGACGCCGTAAGGCAGCTGCTTAAAGACGCAAAGAAAAATGGTGCCGGGAAGAACTACCTTATACAGCACAGCGCCGGCAGCGGCAAGTCCAATACCATCAGCTGGCTTGTGCATCAACTGGCAAGCGCTCATGATGGTGCGGATCAAGTGGTTTTTGACTCCACAATTGTGGTCACGGATAGAAGGATATTGGACTCCCAGCTCCGGAACACCATCAAATCCTTTCAGCATGTCAGCGGCCTTGTTGTGGGCGTAGAGGACGGCTCAAAACAATTGAAAGAGGAACTGGAAAGCGGAACAAAAATAATAATAACCACGCTGCAAAAGTTTCCAAGGATAGAGAAGCAGATAAAAATGCTGCCCGGCAAACGCTTCGCGATAATACTTGACGAGGCGCATTCGTCGTCGAGCGGGGAGATGTCAAAAAGTCTGAAAAAAGTGCTCAACCTTAATGCCGAAGATGATGCGGAGGAAAAGGAAGAGGAGACCTGGGAGGATAAAATTGAAGAGGATATAAAAGCCAGGGGCAAACAGAAAAATGTCAGTTATTTCGCCTTTACCGCAACCCCTAAACCTAAGACCCTTGAGCTTTTTGGTGTCAAACAGAAGGACGGCAGCTTCAAGCCATTTCACCTGTATTCGATGCGCCAGGCAATACAGGAAAAATTTATCAAGGACGTTCTTCCGAATTATATAACCTATACCACTTATTTTGAGCTGATTAAAAAGGTTGCAGCCGACCCCGCATACGACAAAGCCAAGGCCTCGCGCCTATTAAAGGTTTTTGTCGAACTGGCCCCGCAAACCATAGAAAAGAAAACCGAAATTATAATAACCCATTTTATGGAGCATTGCGCGGCTGAGATGAATGGCCAAGCCAAGGCAATGATGGTATGCTCCTCACGGGCACAGGCCGTTAAATACAAGCTCGCTTTTGACAAATATCTGCAGGCGAACAAGCTGCCTTACCAGGCCCTAGTTGCCTTTTCCGGCTCAATAGAGGATGGCAGCGGTACGGATTACACCGAAGCGCGGCTGAATGGTTTCCCTGAAAGCCAAACCGCTAAAGTCTTCCGAGATAAAAAATACAAGTTCCTGATCTGCGCTAATAAATTTCAGACCGGTTATGACATGCCGCTCCTCTATGCTATGTACGTAAACAAAAAGCTGCATGGCGTTAATGCCGTGCAGACGGTAAGCCGGCTTAACCGGATCTTTAAAGACAAGAAAGATCCGATAACCATGGATTTCATCAACCCGCCCAAGGTTATACAAAAAGCCTTCCAAGACTTTTATGAGGAAGTGGAGCTGGAGAATGAAACCGACCCCAACAGGCTGTATGACCTGAAGAAGGGGTTGGACGACGCCGGCTACTATACCTTGGCTGATGTAGATGAGTTCAACCGGATACTCCATACGGGTTCCTGTACTCAGAGCCAGCTTGTCCCGGTTCTGAACCGTATTGTGGATAAATTCAAGGCTGATAAAGACCAGAAACATCGTGATTTATTTAGGTCTACAATGAAAGCTTATCTGCGCCTGTATTCTTTCCTTGTGCAGATAGTGTCCTTTCCGGTTAAAGACTTACACAAGCTGTATTTGCTCTGCCGCATACTTTACCGCAAGCTGCCGCATGACAGTGTGCCGCTTCCTATTGAAGTTCTGCAGCAGGCCGACCTTAACTCGCTGAAGATTAAAAAGATTAACACCGGCCTTACTGTAAAACCGGGGGAAGGCGGAGTTTTCAAGCCGGAAGAAGACCGGGTGTATGTTAAACCTCAGGAAGTGCTGGAGCCGCTGTCTATCATTATTAAATGGATAAATGAGCACTTCGGGACCAACTTTACCGAGGCTGATAAGGAAGTTGTCGCAATAATAATCAGCCGCCTTAGCGGAGATGCGGAGTTTGAGGAGGAGGTGGCAAACAATCCGGAAGGCAGCGTTCTCCATGTATTCGAAAAAAGGTTTAATGGCTTACTGCAGGAAATGATAGAAACGCAGTTTGATTTCTATAAAAAGCTGAACAACAACTCAGAAGCTAAAGAGGACCTGATGAAGCGAATGTTCAAGGTCCTTTATGAGAAGCTAAAGAAAAGGGACGGCGCCAGACCCTGATGAATAAAGAGTTTGAAAATCTTTATAAAGTAGTTGGCGGCAACATTCCCCATGTAAACCAGGTTAGTTGAGGGTTGTTGAAAGAGCCGTTGTGTGTGGGCTGATTATAGGGTGAAGGTCAGACCGAATCCAAATTTGGGAAATAGTAAACTTAAATAGGACGGTTTTTAGGGGGAATAAAAAACATGGTGATGGACGAATTAACAATTGGTGTTGCGGCAATTGTTGTCAGTGCCCTATCGTATTTTGCGGGAGTTGTACGGACCAAACAACAACAAGCCTCTAATGATCAAGATTCCCGGATTAATAAAGTGCTTGATAAATATGTGTCCGCATCACAGGCAGGGAGATGTAATTCTTATGGTGGACTTGTTCAGGCTGGAATTGGGCTACTTAAAAATGACAAAGAAATCAGGGAACTGCTTGATAGAATTGTTAAACATGGGGAATCATGGGACCCGCGTAGTCAACTAGCGGGGATTGACACTTACCAACTTTTCCAAAAAGCGAAAGAAAAAAGATTAAACTTCAGCTATTCAGGTGTTGCAGAATCTCTTATCGCAGAAATGCGGCAAGGCACGGTGACCTACTAATCAGAATTGCCATAATCTAAAAATTAGTTCTCAATCCAATACCAAAGCTAAACTTCGCACCCCATCCAAGTCCAGCGATGCATTGGACTTCCAAATTTTGAAAAGGTGTAAAATCGTCAACGTGCCGCGAGATTCCAATCCCGCCGAACTGCGGCGTTATCCCGGCGGTAAGGCTATAACGCCCCAAATACGCCCACTTGAAGTCTACCAGCGCCAGTAGCTTGCGCGAGTAGACTATTCCGCCGCCCAACCGACGAGTGAAGCCACGATCTTTGACCACTACTTCTGGCGGTTTCTCCGGCTGGTCCACCTTGCTCACGACCTCAACATGCCCCTCCGGCGGTAGGTAGCGGTCCCGGTATTCAATCTTCGTAGGCCCGTCCCGCCATTTGGTAACAACGTGCTCCCGGTAAATTGTCACCGTCTGCTTCGTATCCGGCGGCAAGCCCTCAATCTTGGCCGTGAGTTGCTCTGCCCGGCCAGTCTCGTGCCTGAGTTGCCAATACATGACCGCCAGCATTAAAGCCAGCAGGATAATGGCTGCCTCCTGTGGCCGCCGGATGATAAACCCGAAAATTTTAGTCAGAAGCGTCATTTTCATCTCCTCCGGGCGGCTTGTGGTTCCCGTTGCCGTTCCCGTTCTTAACCTTCTCGTAAGTTTTGGTCAGGACATAGCCGGTAAAAATGACTGACACAACGCCGCCGGTCACGGTGACAACCGTTGGAATCGCGTCCGGGTGGTAAAGCACCGTCCACACGCAAATCCAGGCATAGAGGGCCATATACAGCCAATTCCACAGGGTCCTGAGCGACTTGATGTCCCGCATCAAATTCTGCGCGAGGTCGCTCTTGAAGGTGTTCCTTGCCAAGGCCAGTGTCAGTTGCTTTATTCTGTCCATTAGAGTTCACTCCTAAAAAGGCCCACGTCCCAGCATTTACCGGGACACGATTTCTGCCTTGGCACTCCGAGGCGGTCGAATACCTCCCAGTGGCCTATGACGTGGCTGGCCGGTATGTGGAAGGCTTCCATAAAGGCGCGGGTCAGCTGTAGGTTGAACTCCCAATGCTCAGGCTTGGGCGGGGCTTTATCAAAATCGCCAACAGCACACAGGCCTAAATAGTCTGTGTTGTAAATATTTGATGCTCCTTTGACTCCTGCGTGAGCACCGATTTGGCTGAGCGGCCTGCCCCAGTTGAAAACGACCTGGCCGTTTACCCATTCCGTCCCGCCGTGGTATGCAATATCGCTCCAGGGCGGCTGGAATGATTGCCCCGCTCCGATGACCTGTCTGCGTTTGTATTCGTCTGCTGCAACAATATTCCCGTCTATGCGGTAGGATGTGTGGTACCTGCGAATGGCGTCCCAGTCCCGCGCTGCTCCATCCGGACTGGCAGAGTGATGCCAGACGATGCCTGACCACGGTCTGGACCGGGACACATCAATGCTCAGCGTTAGTTTCGGTTTGCTCATATATGCCTCCTGTAGCTATAAACGGGATTCCGTCCGGTTTTGACGCGGTTATATCTCCGTTACCTCGGCCTCTATGGTATACCCCGCGTTCTTGAACATATCGCTGTAAGCAAACGACAAGGCCTCTATCTTCCAACCAACGTCAAAAAGGTCTCTTGGCCTGGCTTTAGGCTCCGGCCAAAATGTAATAAACGGATTTTGCTTAAAAATCAGTTCAACCGCGTCTTTGGAGGGGGAATCCGTCAGTATTATTTGCCACTTGCCCGTGTATTTGTTCTTCCCTCGATAAGCTATAAGCTTGCCTCCCAGGGTTCTGAAACTGCCTGACTCAAAAAGCTCTCTTTGCGGTGTATAAGAGTCAAAATTTGGCAGCGCGACAAGTATCTGCCCGCAGTAAAGCTCACCTATTTTCTTATTCTGGTTCGCTGTCTTGGTCGTCCGGGCTTCTATCTGTATGACGGGAGTGGACTGCGGAGTGAACGGTATTATGATGTCGTCATCCAGTATCTCGCCGTCAAACAGCGTGGTTACGCCCATGAACACCCGCAGGCTTTTCAGGTTCGTGTTCCGCAGGATAACGGCGCTTATATTTCTAAGCTCATTTCCGCCGGAAGGGCCCATGAAAGTAAGCTGCAAAGTAACCGGCGTCGAGTCCAATGCGGAAAGCGACGTCCACTGGCTGTCAGCATCGCCGTCGGTCAGCTTTTTGGTGTTTGCCGTCTCCGAAAGTCCTTCCTCGCTTGAGGTGGCTATGACAAGGCCGGGCCCGGCCTCGTCCAGTGACAGGATTATCGGCTGGTCATCTTCGACCGCGGCCATAGCCGAGATAAAATCAAAGGAGTTAAGCGTCGGCCCCGGGCTGGCTTTTACGAATTCCAGCTGTGTCTCAAAGATGTTTGCGGCCGGGAGCGTTAATTGCCCGGTTTCCTTGCTGCCATTCGTGACTGTGGTTATGGGGTTCCCGAATGACTTCGTTTGAATCTCTTCGAGAGTGTCGCCTGCGCGAATGCGCACGTTAATCTTACTGGTTGGCGACTGTAGAGTGCGGTCTAAAGTAAAAGCTGTTACCAGATGCTTCTGATTAAAAACATGCCGCAGATTTATATGCCCGGAATCTGCCTCTACGCCCGGGCCGCAGAGCTTAAAATAATCAAAGCGAAACTTTGAGGCGTACATCTGGTCCGAATTGCCAATATCCAGGAATCTACTGCCTGGCAGGGTTCTTAGGACTGGTGAGTCCAAGGTTTCAAGAACCACTTGTGCAGGATCATCATTCTTGATGACTTTCATCTTGATAGTGCCTAACGGCCCCTGTGTAACAAAGATCGTGAACGGCATACTCACCGTGTTTACCGGGAACAGCAGGGTGGGGGAAGCGCGGTTAAAAGTTACCCAGGCCGTGCCGTTCCACGTCCACTCCTGGCCGCCAGCGGCCACTACAACCGGTGTAAAATACACGGTGCTGTTTCCGGGCGAGGTCGAGATAAGCAGCTCCCACAGGAGAATAGCGTTCTTGTTCGCTATAGGGACTGCTGAGGGAATCGGGTTTGCCTGCAGGATGCCGAATCCCCATTTGGCCGAGCTTGGCGGCGCACCAGCGCCATAGCGGTTAAACAGGAACCGCGTTTCGCATTCGAGCGAGCTTAACGCCGAGTTTCGCAGGGTCTCGATATTCTTGGGGCTAGTCTCCGATGGATAGTCGAACTCCAGGTATCCGCCGGTTTCGGGCGGGTCAGCCGTGCCTGGCGGGGAGGTTCCCCAAAGTTGGAAGTGGAAATCTATCAGGTCTTTCAGTTGGCCGCCTACCACCTCCCATAAATATTCCCAAGTCGAGGTGCTGGCGAGATAATATGTCGGTCGGCCAGAGCTGTAAGGGCTCAAAGGACTGCTCATCTGCGCGCCCCATTGAATGATGTTCGGATAGCTGTGTGACGCCCAGGTGGCCCGCAGAACAATGGCGTAAGGGATGTTTGCCTGAAGGGAAACGCCTGTCGAAAAAGTAAAATTCACGCCCGCTTCCGTGAGCGGAACGCTGGAGGCTGCTACCGGCTGCGAGGCACCGAGGACGGTGGTCGTGGGCGAATACATGCCGGTGGTGGTTCTTATTTCCGCGATTAAATTCTCACCGGCGACAAACGTGCCGAATCTTCTCAAGGGCAGCGTCACTTTTGTCACTGTCTTGGCCCGCGCGTGAGAGAATGCCTGGGCATGCGAAAGGCCGTTGATCTCAGAAAAACGATTTAACGCCGCGACATTAAAAAGCTGCTCAAAGGCTGTCTCACCTTGCGGCACTTCTTTCCAAAGCGGGTCCTTTACGCCGTCGTTAAAGTCGTCCGCCATTGCAAGCGGATAAGTCAGTCCCAGTTTGATTGGCATAGCCGAAACGTCAATATTGGCGTTTTCTGTATTGGCCTGGAACTGGCCTGCGGTATTGAATATTCGCTTGATCACGCGACCTCCAGCAAATCCAACTCCGTCCTAAAATTCATCAAATCCTGTGCGACTCCGATAATCCTAGCGTCGAATATCTGCCCTATCTGCCTGGGGGCGGGAATAGTGAACGTAACCCGGTCACCCAGTTCCAGCTCGGGCATAAACCGGGCGGTAAGCGTTGCCCGACGCTTGGGCTCCTTATAGCGGTTGAAATAACGCTTGGCCATGACAGTAGCCAAGTCAACGTCGGTCTGGAACAGCATTCCGCCGCCACCCACGGATAAGGGTCTCACGCCGAACCGCTGGTTTGAGGTGGGTGCGGCCTCGCCCTCGGTCTGTGAGTCCACAGTCTTAACGAACTCGCCGAAGCTGGCGCGTATGCTGTTGAAAACCCTGTCCCAGCCCGGATTTATACTTTGGACTTTTTCTATGTTGGAGCCGTCCAAAGTAAGCAGCGAAACCGCCGCTGCCGCTTTATTCCTGAAGAAGAATCTGCCCATGCCGTCCATGCCCAGTTCGAAGTCTGCTATCCGGGCCAACTCTTTGATTACGTCCAGAACGGACCGGCTGGCGAAATTCGCCATAGAGATAAGAACGTTCCGCGTGGTCAGCGTTATCACGCTGAGCCTGTGGACCGGCAGGTTTACGCCGGACGTGTTCATGAGCGTGATAAACGCCATCTTCGCGGGCATCGGGAATCCCTGTGAGACCGCGAACTCGTCTGAGATTATCGTGTCGTTCGCCCCTAACGCCCTGTGGAAGCTGAATCCGGACTGGCTGTTAGCCCCGGCCGCCGTGAAACGCTGAACGCTGCCGTTATTGTTCTCAATGGCGGCTTTCCATGCGTCCCAGGACACTGTCCCGGAGCCGCCGTCTATAAGCGGCGATTCCGCGATAGCAGGCAGCCATATCCGCTTGATGCCGTAAGGCAGGGATTCCAGCGTGTCCGTAATAGCTATCCTGAACTTGACATATCTCGGCGATTGGGCGTTTGTCCAACTGCCGATGTTACCGCCGTTTGAAACCGCTGTCTCAGCCGAGTATGTCAGGTCATCCGCGCTCCATGAATGGTAAAACTGCGCGCCAGAGGCTAATCCCTGCAACTCCGCGAAGAATGGCCCCAGTGTGGTTATAAGCGAAAACGTGGTCAGCCCGGCCAGCTGCGGGCCGTAATCTACTTTAAGTGTCAACTGCCCGGTTGACGGAGTGGCACTTATGCCGTTATAGCGCAGGTAATCGATATAGAAAGTGTTGCTGCCGCTTGATTGTAGGCGTATGCCGGATGTCCCGCTTGGGAACGCGCCCAAGGTTCCCGAAAGGACTTGTGTGCCATCAACGAATAAAGCCCAAGTCCCGGCAGATACGCTGGTAAGCGTAAGCGCCAGCCGGAACGTATGAAACTGCGTTAGGCTGACCGAATAATTCGCGCTTGTGATTGCAGATCGCACCCGGACCTGGTTCAGGTTGAGAAATTCGATTTGAGCACCGAGAAAAGGCGACTGGCCGACCATCGTGCCGAGCGTTACAGTGCCGCTTATCGAACTGAACCGCAGTCTTGCGCAGACGCACCGTGACAGGTTGAACTCTTCGGCGGTGTTCTGAAGCACATAGTCGGCGCCTCCGGCATGCGTGACCGTTCTTACGCTGCCCGACAGGGTTGCCGTGGTGCCGGACGGCAGGAACTCGAACCACGGGAACGCGTAATTGCCCTCAATAATGCTTTTTTCCTGTGCGGGCTCGTAATCGGCCTCGTATTGCGACGTCCACCGTGGATGTATTCCATTTTTTATGCGGTCAAAATTTATCCGGCTTACGTTGAGGCCTGCCAGCCATTTGGCTGCGGTATCATATGCGTCTATCGTCAACTGGCCGTCCCCTGCAGGTGGTTCGTCCTCCGGGATTATCAGAGCTCTGTAGAGGCTATACGGCGCGAAATCGCCGACACAGGTGTGTAATATCTCACGCTGTGCTGCTGGGTCGAATTGAACGGTTTCAACAGCTGCGGTCTGGACCTGCGGTACTGAGGCCAATAGATCGTTTACCACATTATGGATTTGCTGGTCGCGCTTCCAGACCACGCAGTCCGAGCGCACTTCAGCAGCCAGTTGAGGCTGGACAGTTTCAAATTTTATGACAGCCTTCTTTTGCGGGTCGTTAAGGTTTGATGCCGTCCATCTGGTGCCGGGCCGCATTACCTCGCCCGCTACCCGAACCTCTTTAACCGCGCCGACCGGGGTGTTTGCAAGTTCAAACTCAGCTCTTAAGCCGTCGCCGATGCCTAACAGCTCGTTGTTTACCGGGATAGCCGCCTTGTCGGCGTCCGCATCTTCCAGAAGTTGATCCATTGACTGGATGTCCAGCTGAAGAGTAGGCATTCCGGAATCTTCCACGGCATCTTCAATAACGCCGGTGAATACAGGGGAAATCTCATCCGCGCCCGCAACTTTAAGCCCCAATGAAATTCTGATTTGCGAGTGAAACCGCAGGAACCCGGCGAACCGTCCCACGGAACCGTCATCCCACAGCCGTTTTGAATTATCGACTTCGATGCTGATATTGGATGCCTTGTATTCATTCAAAGCGTCAGTGTCTAGCTTCCATGACAGCCGGTCGAGCCGGACTATCTCGGTTGTGACGTCAATGGCCGCCGCTTCCCAGCCAGAGCCGTTCGTAAGCCGTCTGAAAAGCTCAACTTTCCTGACCGGATAAATCAGGTTTGACGCCTGCGCCGCTTTATAGCCTTGGGATACTGTTTTCATACCGCGTCCTTAGACAAGCGCCCCTGCTTTGAAAGGATGGATTTAACCAGCTCCGCACCCTCTGCCGCGCCCGAGCGGGTAACCTCTGACATCCGCCGCATTAATTGTCGGACCTGCTCGTCACCCAAGCCGGTGACTGTAATGGCGTTATGTTGTGTGACCGAGACGCTAATGCCGCCGCCGAACTTCCCCAACTGGTCAAGCGGTATGACCGCCTCAGGGCCTTTCTCGGCGATTGTGGCAAGCACTGGTTCCCTTACAATAGCGCCCTCGGCAAACCCGAAGATTTTGCCGATGGATTTTGTAATGGGAGTCATAAGTGACACGGCCCCCGCGAATAAACCGACAGAGCCGAGGCCGCTAAGCGACGCGGCTTGCGTTGCGGAATTGGCCAGCGCCTGTTCTATGGCTATGCGGGTGAATGTCTCAATGGCGGTTCTTAAGACAGTGCTCATTACTGACTTCCAGGCATCCTCAAAACTCTTGCCGTCCATGATCATATCCGCCACGGCACCGGAGAATGAAGAAGCAAAGGAATCAGACACAGCCTTTTGAGTGTCGTGTATTGCTATCAGGTCGGCGTTTATGGCATCCCGTGCCTTCTGAGATTCCGCTATTGAGATGGCGGACGCGTTCAGCCTGGCGGCAATAAGCTCGTCCTCGGTTATTAAACCCTTGGTTCGCAAATCTTCGAACTGCTGAAACCGTTGTGTTTTCTCCTGCTCGATGAGCAGCAATCTGGATTCAAGGTTTCGGCCTTCACTGTCTAGCCGTTCAGCCTCAAGCTGTGTGAGCTTGTCATATGCGTCCTGTCCCAGGCGTTTTTTTTCGTCAGTCTCTTTTTGCGATTCTTCGATTGATTTTTGGGTTACCTTGGCTTTAATCTCAACTTCCTGTGTTATCAGCCCCTCGCGTTCGTTTGCATAGCGTCTCTGCACTTCTGCCGCCTGTTCTGTGGAGGCTTCCTCTATGGCCTGCATCTTGACATTGGCGTCCTGGACTATCTCCGGCAGGCGGTCAAACTGGCCTTTGAATATCGCGCCCCAGCCGCTGGCGGTTTGCTCTATGATGACAAGCGTTTTTGCTCCCCAATTGGCTATGACCACTCCGAGAATCTCAAAGAACTGTGTGCCTTTAAGGATCGCCTCAAGAAAAAACTTGAAAACCGGCAATACCCCGGCGCCCACTATCTCTTTAAAATCATCCAGCCTGTTTCTTAAAGACGACAACTGCATGGCAAAGCCGGACTCTTTCTCGGCAGCACCCATAAACTTCTTGGAGAGCGCGTCTATAACTTCCTGTGAGGTGGAAGCATCGCCTATAAACGCTCCAAACTCTGTTTTAAGCGCCCTCATGCGCGTGGAGTCACCGTTTAGGATAGGGCCAAGCAGCTCAAGGATGTGGTTTAAGTCCTTGCCGGATGCGGAAGCCAGCCCGAACGCCAGCTTCGTTCCCTGCATGGCCTGCCCGGCATCGCCGGTAATCCTTGTAAGCCTGCCGAGTGCGTCATAAGTTTCTGTATCTGAAAATCTGGTCAGGGCTTGCTGCTCTTGGGCGAACGCCATAATGCGCTCTTTCTCTTTGCCAAAAGAGCCGCCGGTTGATTCAACAGCAAATTGCAGCCTGCGTAATGCCTCTTCTTCGGTTACGGCCGCGTCAGCCGTGGATTTGAAGAAGGCCGCTATACCGGCAACCGTGGCAAAGCCCATCAACTGGTTCAGAAGCTGGTTGGCCGCGCCTTGGACAGCCGCCATTGACTGTGCCGTCGCGTCTACTTTGGGAGGGAGAGTTGTGAATGCCTTATCGGCCCGCGCTGTGGATTTTTCAATCACGCCCGCGAATTTATCGGAGCGCTGCGCGGCATCCAGCAGTTGTTGCGACAGCCGCTGAATAGCGGGCGAGGCCTGGTCAATGGCCTCGAAGATTATCTCGAAGCCGGCCATAACTAAGTCTCCTTGGTTATGGAATCAAGCGTAAAATTTATGATCTCAACATAAAGCCCGACCGCAAGCGAATACTCGGACAGGATGGCATCTACCGGAACCGCGTCTTTGTCCTCATCGCCGACGCAAATCTTCGGCGAGATTACGCCATATAAAAGCACACGCCGGAATTGCGGCAGTTTGGGGTTTGCTATCAGCTCGTTGATTCGTTTGGCCAGCGCGTCTTTACCCTGCCGCGCAATGCTCCAGAAATCGGCGGTTTCATCGCCAAGAAACAGCAGCGGGACCCGGCGTATCCTGAATGCCAGGCCGCAGACCTCTATGGTCTTCTCTTTTTTGAGCTTTTCCTTAAGCTCAGCCGCTGAAACAGGTGCGTTCATAATCAATATCCCGTTACCGCGTTCGTAATGATGGCCTGCAGGCTGTAACCCAAGACCGGGTCCAGCTCGGCCTGGAAGGTTACGGCGGAGCCGAACAGCCCTTCCAACGTGCCGAATGCATAGGCGGTGTATTTCGCCTTCGGGATGCTCAGCTCCAGCTTATTTTTGAAAGCATCTTCTATAATGTCGCCTGTAAGCGCGAGATCTATCGCCTGAGGCAGGTTATCCAGGAATTTCTGGCGGTTAGCTTCGGTCTCGAAATAGATCTCGTAGCCGCCGTCGATTGCGAATTTGCCGGACGACACGATGTCTTTAGCGTCTCGGGACTGGCTTAAGGTCCTGTGTGCCACCGACGCGTTATCAATACTCAGGGTCCAACTTTTGACATCCTGGTTTATAATCCCGTCCAGCTTAAATTCGGTCTGAAAGAACATCAGCGGCTTCGGTGTGCCGAATACCGCCGAGAACGCGGAGGCTGGTTCTTCCGTCTTGAACAGCACATCGGCCGCGACCTGGCCTTTGCCGTCTACTGCACCGGTCATTGTCAACTTCTTGATCACCGTGAGCGGATAGCGCTTTGCACCCAGGCCCCGGTCCACAAAATAAGTAAATGAGGGGAACTGCACCCGATTGTCGGGCTTAAACGTATGCTTGAACACTGTCGGCGAGTTGACGGCATCCGGCTGGGTCGTGGTAACCTTGCCGAGACAGCCAAGCAATAGGTCGCCCAACGTGTCCGCTTCAAGGTCAATGGCAGGCAACTTCCCGCTGCCTTCACGTATCCCGGTGGCAGAAGGGAACGTCTCTTTTGAACCTCTGATCTTATCGTCCGCGATGAGCAGCGACTTATAATCCAGCAGCGATTCAGCCCCGACCGCTAAAAACTTCTGCGGCGCGGCCTCGGCTATTCCACGAGTGGCTTCTTTCTTGAACCCATATTTCTGATTTTCAATTGCAAAAGGCATAGTTTATCTCCTTGTTATTTCCTGCTTGTGGTTTCCACTGTGAATACCAGTGCAGCCGCCGTCATACTGGCGTTTATGGTGGCGACCAGATTATCCTCTGGCGGCTCCCATTCAATCGTGTTTAGGATTGAAAACAGGACCTGTCCGTTGGGTAGTGACAGTCCGCCCAGGTCTACATTGTCTATAAACAACTCGGCCAGTTTCTGTGTCTCCTGGGTCTTGAGTTTGACTATCTCTTCGCCCGGTCCGAACGATTTAACGAACACTATCCTAAAGTGATAGACGATTCGGTAAGTCTGGCCCGTCGTTATGCGCTCAAGATTGGTGGCCGGTGCCGGTTTAACAAAGACAGCCGGGACATTGTCTGCCAGAGCCTCCAACGCGGGGAAGAACTCCAGCGCGCCGATGGCGACCACCTTAAGGCCCAACTGGTCGGCCAGGTTCTGGTCTATGAGCTCGACGATTCTCTCGGCGATAAGCGTTTCGTGCAGTCGTGGCGCGGGCATTAGAGCGTGCCTCCCGCCTGCTGCAGGGCTTCTAAGATGCGCGTCTGGAAAATGGTCTGAATCCTGGGCGTTGCACCCAATAAGGCAGGCCTTAAATATGGCTGTGCCCTGAACCCACGCCGCTTGATGGCTCTGGCCACCACAAAGGCCAGTCGTTCGTCGCCGAGCTTGCGCCGGGCCCATGCTTTCAGGTCACCGGACGGCGGCGGCATAGCGCCGGGCCACGGGTTTCGGCCTTCTTCGACCACGGATGCATACGCCAGGCCCGAGCCGACCTCGCCGGTTATGCGGCTGCCTTCCTCTGATACATTCTGGCTGATGGAAACGCGCAGCAATCCCCGGAAGACAGGCGCATAAAGCTTGGCGTAGCTCTGGACTAAAACAGCAGACTCCCGCATCGCCTTTACAATGGCGTTGCGCAACCGCTGCGGCAGTTGCGGCAGGGTCTTGGTTATCTCGCCCTTTTCCTTAAAGATAATGCGTATCACCTCTTCTCCTCCAGAACGGCTTCCATGTGATGGCCCCAAAAATTCTTAACGTCGGTTGCTACGAATGTTTCGTTGTCTGACTCGCGTATGACCTCGTAATTCGCTTTAAGCTCGGTCTGATTTAGAAACAGCCGAAACGAGCGTTTAGGCGTTTGCCCCAGCACATTCCGGCTTGAGGCTGTGCCGCCCGGATTGAACCGGGATTTAACGCCGGTGGCGATTACCTCATAGTCAAATACCGGCTGCTTGGTGCCGACCACAAAACGCTGGACAGGCTTGCGGATAGTGATGCTCTCAGTTAAAAGCCGCTTTTCTATCATAGGGTGAATATCCTGAATCGCTTACCAAGCCCCTCCCATGCCCTGTCCAGTTCGTCGTTTAGCTTTTTGAACGTTCTTGTCTGCGAGAAATCGCCGATATTCTCGCTATCCACCAGCGGTTCGAATCTGGCCGACAGCGCGGTCTTTGCGACTATCAGTGTGGCTATCTTCTGGACTAAGGCCGGGACTTTAGGATAGCCGTGAATGCCGCTGATGATTACATTGGCTATGCCATACGGCGTCAAGCGGTCTTTAAGCCTTATAATCCCTGTCGCTTTTTTGAGGACGTATTCTTTCGGCTGAATTACTTCGCCATCAAGCACAAGCACATCAATTTCAAGGATCGGGAAACAGTCCAGGAAGATAGCGTCGGAGCCGTCGCCGTCTAAAACATTGGTGAACTGCTTCGTGCGGAAGCACATGCCCGAGCGCCGGTCAATCTCTTCGGTGGCGGCCTCTATCCATTCCGGGAGAACTTTTCCCTGCGGTACCTCTCCGCCGGTCATGGCGGAGACAAGCGCGGGGGACGTGTATTCAGTCGGCGCAACGTCCATGACCGCCTGTGATAGTAAAGAGGCCAGAACCGCCATTTACGCGCCCTCCTTCAGTCGCTTGTCGTACTCGGCCAATTTCTCCTCGAGCTTTTTGCTCAGTTCCTCAATAGCGTCCTTATTGGCTTTGCGAATTGTCTCCCTGCGCTCTAATGAAAGCTCGCAGATAGCGGCGAAGTATTCAAAGAAGGCCAATGCTTCATTGAGCCTGGCATAGTTGTTCTTCAGGTTTTTGATGAACCGGGCACGTTTGGCCTCCGCCGGGGTCAAAGGGCGTTGATTCTTTTCGACAAACACGACCGCCCTGGGCGCGTGCCCGGATTGATTGACGTGCAAAACTGGGGTCTCATTATCCTTTGTCATGGCGACTATCTGCCTCCAGTGCCGTCGCCTGCGCCAGAGGTCTTGGAAGCGCTTGTGTCTAGCGTGGGGATGTTAGACGTGCCGTCCGTCCAGTAAGTCGTGGAGTCCTCGGTTTCAATCTTATAGGCGTATGTCTGGCCATCCACCGGGTAAGGAACTTCTGTAGACGGCCTGCGGTTGGAAACATTGCCCGCGCTGTCGTCAAACGACACCCTGCCTGTGCCTTTGGGAATAAGCGTTGAATTGGCTTTAACAGCCTGAACCGGGTCAAAGGTCGCGCCGGGTGAACGGAAGATGTTGTATCCATTAGCATTAGGGTCGGACACTGCGTCCCAAGATACGTTCACCTTGTTGCTGGAAACATCGGTTGAGAGGTTCTGGACTATCGTTGGAATCAACTCCACAAAAGCCATGTGTGGGTTTTGCGTCATAACCTCGCTGGCAAGATTGGAGGCGTTGCCCTGATCGTCCATGCTGAACAGGTAATACGTGAAGTCCTTACCGTTGTCCGGGTCTAGCGGGGTCTGGTCCTGGAACGAAGTGGCGGTTGATGGGATTGCTGAACTGACAGCGGAAACGCCGGAGGCTGCCAGTACGTTCGCTTTTGTGGGGATGGACACCGGAGCATTACCCGGAACGCGGTAAAGCTCGTAATGGTCAAGGTCCTGCAGTGTGGCTTGGTAGCGTATGGCGATTCTATTGCCAGCAGTAAATCCGCCCGCCAGCTCGGTCAGAACGCCGGTGGATAGCTCAAGAGTATAATGTGTTGCCAGAGCCTTTGAGGACAATACCGCCTGCTTAACCACAGCTCCTGAAGCGTGTGGGTAGAATAGCCCGTCCACGAGCGTGACGTCGCCGGTGAGCGTGTTTACCGCCTTAACTTCGATATACTCTTCTTTATTGGACACGCCGTCATCTACGACTATCTTGGCGCCGACTATGATGTCCGCTGGGACGGGTGTGCCGATATTTATAATACGCTGGCCGTGCATTGTGGAGGCTGTAAGAGTCTTGGTGTTGGACGATACTGCGGTTCTTTCATATACGGTAAAGGAGCCTGCCGCAATCGGGTCGAACTGCATCTCGTGCAAAGCGGATGCGACGCCGTCGGCCAAATCTGGCGTGCCGTCCGGGTTTTTGAGGAGTTCTCCGCCGATAAATTCGTTTCTGGTCGGAGCCGTCCAGTTGAGTGTTATGCGCGTCTTGCCTTTCGGCGTCAGGCCGTCGATAAACTGGCTGGCTTGTATAAGCCCCAGAATAGCGGGCTCTGCCGACAGGATGTCGGCCGCCAAATTTCCAACCACCTGCTGCGATAACTGCGATTCAAGTATTGCCATTTTAGTCTCCTTAAGCTTTCTTGTATAACGTCATTCTGGAACCAAGTTTCCAGGTATTCTCGATGTTTATGGAGGTGACATTCTGATTTCCTGTTACCGTCGAAAAACTGAAGCGTTCGGAGGTAAGGCCGTTAAACGTGGCGAAGGCTGCTATAGACACGAATCCTTGGACGAATCCTTCAGGGGTTATGGCAAACTGGATTTCGTCCGTATAGACTCTTTTTGCGGTGCCTAAATTTCCGGGGACTACCCCTGAATAGTCAGCCACCGGGGTTTTGACTGTTCCGACGCCACCTACGTCAACATATAATTGTTGTTCGCTGGTCGCTGACAGGCGCAGGACAAGCAGGTAATCCCCATCCACTGATAGGTTTAGCCCGCTGAACCCCGTGAAGGCCCCTGCGGAAGCAAGGATTTCCTCTGCGACTTTGACCCATCTTCCACCACCAGATGGTGTTTGCCAGGCCGCTGCCGTCGCCGAGGTCGCGGTTAGAATTTGCCCTGCGGCTGGAGAAGCGGGGACGCTCGTCCCATTGACCTTGTTTACGGTCGGGTTGGGATAGGTTCCGCTGAGATCGCCTCCGGCCGCGCCGTTCGGGGTTCTGGCGTTGCTGTTTCTGGGGTCGTTGTCTCCGACTGCTAGTGGATTGGTTGCTATAGCTGGCGCAACCGACAGTTTGGTAATACCTTTTACCGTATCTGAAGCGTCGGATGGCCCGGCTGCGCCTGCCGCGTTTATCGTCACATCGCCGGTGCCGTCAGTCGGGGTAACCGTTATATTGCTACCTGCGATTATCTTAGAAACCGAGGTCCGGGCCGAATTGGAAACCGGGACCGATATCTCAGGATTGGTCGCGGTATTTCCGTCGTCTGTGAATGTGGATGATGACTCGCCGGAAACCGAAGCGATAAACTTCTCCTGCCCGGAAGCGATAGCTTTATAAATCTTGTATCCCGTCGCGCCCTTGACGGTTTCCCATTGAATGATGACAGGAAGCGGAGTCTCGGGCTGGGTGACCTGGGCTTCCACAACCGCCGGGATATTGCCTTCAGTGGTCTCGCCAGCGGCGTTGACTGCCGTTGCCTTGTAGAAATAAGCGATATTCCCTGCCAGGTTAGCGCCAACAGCGCCGCTTCCAAGGGTTGCGGCGAGAGTCCTTGGAGGTCTGAGTATAGCCCGTTGGCTATGCGCGTCAACGGCTTCCATGTTCGCGTTAGCGCCCAGCCCCCAGTTTAAATCGCCTGTGTCGCGTTTAGAAAGTTTTAATTTTTCAGTAAATGTTTCTGCCATTGTATTGCCTCAAAATTGCATTGTTAAACTTCATCCTGCTCTACACCAGTTTGTAGAGGCGTAAACGAGACCATCCTGCCGCCTGCCCCCCGGCAGGTTTAATCACTATGCTTTCCAAGTCGTTCACGGGGTATTGCGCCATCTGTAAAGTGTGCAGCCACTGATAGAGAATAATCTTCGGGATTGAGACGCCCAAAGGACTGCCTTGAGGCTGCAACACACTGAATCGAACGTTCCCTGACACCGTGTCATGAGTTGGACCAAAAATCATCTCAACAAAACCTATCTGCCCTGCCAGGAATTCCGCAATACGTGGAGAGTTGGTGCGGTCAGCGGTTATACTGGCTCCGTCAACCAGTAGTTTTTGCGAATAGTAATCGGTCAGCGTCAAGCGGCCATTGACGAACATGTTTAGCGTTAAAGCGCCACCGTCAGCTTGGTTGACCTCCAACAGCAGCTTGAATAAATCAGCGTCGCCAGCTGGAACCGCGATGGTTCCGGAAGTGCTCCACCATTCCGAAAGATTGACTTCCGCAATTTTGGCCCATGCGCCGCCTGCCGCAGCTGCGATGCTTATTTTGTTATTCACAGCGTCCTGTGTCATGGTAATGTTTGAACCGGCCTCAAGCTTGACATCGCCGGTGAGACCGGCAGCTTCGCTAAGTCGCCGCAAGCTCGATACGCCTGACCCGCCAGCCGCGCTTATCAGCACTTCACCGGTGCCGTGAGAAGGTGTGACCAATATGCCGGAACCCGCAGTTACCTTAGAAACGGAAAGCGTCGCAGTATTGGCGGCCGGGACTGAAATGGCCGGATTGGGGGCCGTATTGCCATCATCCGTATAAGTTGAAGTGGATTCGCCTGAAACTGAAGCCAGGAATTTCTCCTGACCTGAGGTGGTGGTTTTATAAATCTTGTAGCCTGTCGCGCCTTTAACTGTTTCCCATTGGAGAATGACCGGCAGAGGAATCGCGGGCTGCGTCACCTGTGCTTCCACAATCGCTGGGATCTTGCCTTCTGTGGTTTCGCCTGACGCATTGACCGCCACTATCTTGTAGAAATAATTGGTATTTCCGACCAGATTAGCGCCTACCGCGCCGCTGCCAAGTGTCGCGGCAAGCGTTCTTGGCGGCCTAAGTGTGGCCTGCTGGCTGTGCGCGTCAACGGCCTCCAAGTTCGCATTTGCGCCCTGGCCCCAGTTAAGATCGCCGGTATCGCGTTTTGAAAGTTTCAATTTCTCGGTAAATGTTTCTGCCATTATAGTGCCTCAAAAGCCGAATGGTTCAAATCCGAACGGAGCCTCGCCCCAACCTTGCACCGGCGCGCCCCAGGGCCGTGAATTAAACGGCATCAGGTGAAAACCACCTGGATCAGGCTGGCCGTAGGGGCCTGTGCCGTATAACCCATCGCCCCAGCCGGAATCCTCAACGGCCACCATGGTGTAAAACCTAGCAGGACCAGCATCAGCTTCATGGTCGTCATATTGGAACACCCCGGGGCCCAGGACTGTCTCGTCGGCTATTCTCCTGCCCAATTCATCCTTGACGGCTGATTTGTAAAGCCTGAACCCGCGCAGCCGCCGGTTTGCCTTAAATTCCAGCGGGTAATCGGACCAGGTCATCCGTATATGCGTCGGCTCCACTTGCGCCACTCTGAAATTGGGTGGTGGGGGCAGGGGGAAAGGATGTGCCACGGGTTATCTCCTTTTTTTGCCTCTCCCAGTCGGCTTTGCCGGTGGCTCTGCGGGTAATTCCGTATAGCCTGTTTTAAGCAGCCGGTCCCTCGTTTCCGGCAGTTTGACCTCGCAGAGTCCGTCCACTACCTCAATAGTGCCTTCGGCGTAAGAGGCCTCTATAACTGGCGCGTCTTTTGTGCCGAATGGGGGATACAGTTTTTTAAGCCTGAACATCCGGCCTCCTTACAAAGTCACACCGGCCAGCCGTGACGCTTTAATGTCATTAGCCAGAACCAGCGTGATATCCTCGAAGATGTCGAACTCTGAAAACTGCGATGACTTCTGCGCCAGGCGAAGCATCTTTAGAGGCGTCAATTCACCCACCCACACTGCGCTCGTATCCACCACCAAGATGTCCGTGCAGTTGTTGGCGTTGCCTTGAACTTGAGTTTCCGAGACAAAAGTAGAGCGGAATATCGGGATGCCGTTATAGTTCTGCAGGCGGAACCCGCCCTTTACCTCCATCGTGTCCGTGAACCGCTGCTGGGCCTGGAGCAGGCCGTTTAGCTTGCGGTTGGCTTTCTTGGACATTATCAGCATGCTGGGGTTGCCCCGGTTTAGGTCTATGGCGGCATCCAACAGCTCAAGGCTCAACGGCGCACCGTTTGTTCCTGCTATAACCACCTGTCCGGCAGGAATAATCTTGCGCATACCGTTAAACTGCTTGGGGTTGGCTACCGAATCTCCGTTGATGATGGCATCCTCCTCAGCATCTCTGACTGCCTGGAGGGCGTTATCAACTTCCTCAGTCTCGATGTCCAGAAGCGACTTCCCTACGGCCTGGAGTTTGCGGGTCACCTTGCCGCGCTGGATGATGGTCCGATATGGAAACTTCTTCTGAGCATAAGAAGCCTGAGTTTCCGTAGGTTCATCCGTGTCGTCTACAAAAGCCCCGCCCGCGCCGCGTGATGTGCGCTGGTTGAGAATCCACTCTGATCCGGAACCTGTTTTCCTGGGCAGGTTTTGCCGCAGTGGATTGTTTACTTCTATGAGTTCCTGCAGAACCGTGTCTATCATAGGCTGTTGCAACGTGCCGCCCGCGTTAGCCAGGTTCAGCGCTTTTTTCAACTGTTCTAAATCATTCATTTCTTATTCCTCCTATTTCCTTTCCTGAATTGCCAGCGCCGCCCGGAGTTTCTTATCCGGCGGAAGGTTGTCGAACTGCTTTTTTACTTCGTCGGCCTCTGTATCCGGCTGGATGAGGCCCTTCCTTAAAGTCGGAACGGCCTTGAGAGCGGTTTCGACCTGCTTGGAGACCTCACCGGCTATCAGCTTCGCCAGGTCGTCAGTGCTGATCGTCTTGGCGGCCGCCGGAATAGGGGAAACCGGGTCCCCGGCCATCTGCTTGAGCAGAGTCTTGACCTGCTGCGCGAGAGCGCCAGCCGGTCCGCCCAGGGCGATCAGCTTGTCCAGCAATACAAACGCCGGTTCAAGCCGGGCTTTTATCATGCCCATATCGGTCTTCTGGATTTCTGCGGGCTTCTGCGCTTGTGCCTGCACTACGGCATCCGCTCCTTTTGGCTTTTCCTCTGGGGCGGGCGCATTCTGTTTGGCAGGGGCGGGAATGGCAGCCGCAGGCTCCGGCGCAGACGGTTCGCTGGGTGGCGGCGGCGTTGGGGTTTCACTCTGAGGGGGAACTTCTTCTATGATCACTTCTTCTGGCATTGTTTTGTCTCCTTGTTCTTCGGTTTCGTTAAGGGCTTTTGCTATGTACCACCCGATGGCTTTGGCTTCTGGGTTTGCGGGGACTGACACGAGCGATACTTCAACCAGGCTCATGCGCTGGATAATATTGACCATGCGGTCGTGTTCCGTAGAAAACTTCCGTTCCCTTTCCAGCACCTGCCCGCGAATGGAAAATTTATTGAGGACGCCTTCCTTGATTTTCTGGATGATGTCCTGTTCGGTTTTTGAGATAAGCGCGTCTATCAGCAGGCCATGCTGGTCGAACTCGACCTTGGTCACCTTGCCGATGGGCAGCTTCATGTCGTGATTCAAAAGGACGGTGGAGTTTTTGAGTAAATCAAGAGAGGATGCTTTGAGAGCCTCTTCGGTTATGATGTCGCCCTGCAAATCAAAATCGGTCGTGGCGGCATAACCGACCACGTGGAACTCACCGGCTTCCTCGGCATACTTCAATACCTGTACCGGGAATGAGAATCCAATCTTCTCCGAAAGTATCGTTTGTGTTTTCATGTTTATCCAAAACAAAAAAGCGCTGCCGGTCCCTGTTACATCGGGACCAACAGCGCTTCGACTCAGTTCGACAGCGCTAAATGATTATTCTTCCTTCAAACCGCGCATATCCTTCACAAGAAGAGTTTCATGTTTCTTAACCCGCACAAGCCGGCCGTCCTGATAATGAACTTCCAGTGTGCCGTAGAAACGCTCACGGCGGAGCTTTGCTGTAAGCTCCTCGAATTTAGACTCCAGTGTTTCCAGTGCCTGCGTTTCTGCCATATCTAAATTCTAATGCATCGGTTGCCGTTTGTCCATGAACTGTTTAAACAGTTTACGCAGCCGGATTGCTGCTGACAATCTCAGCATGCGTTTCGTCGGTCCCCTGTGATTTCTCAAAGTAAAGATTCAGCGGCTTGAGCGGGAAGTTTGAAACGAGGAGTTCGTATTTATGACGCACTCCTAATTGGTGCATGCCGGTCCACAAGGTTTTTACGCGATAGGTTTTGAAGCCTTTGAAAAGCCCCAGTTTTTCCAGTTCGTAGCTCAGGATGAATTTCCCTTTGATGCTTTTGAGTGCCGGGATTAAATCTTCCTCTTTGAAGAATTTGGAGCCGTGATCTCCGCCCTCTTTGGGCCAGTGAATTGGATAGGGCGGGTCAAGGTAAAAGAATGTATTGTCGGAATCATATTCTTTGAGGATGTCCTGCCAATCCCATGAATGGAGCGTTACGTTCTTAAGCCTCTCCTGGATGTCGGGCAGCTTAAGCGGTAGTCTGATGTGATAGCCCTCGCCGTTTCTGCCAGTTCTAACGCCTTCCCATGAGTCAGTCCTGCCCCAGTAGGTCGCCTTGTTTAGATAGGCGAAGCGGTAAAACCTTTCCCGCGGCGTTTTGGGCTGGCTCTCAAACAGCTTCCGGGCCCGGATTCTGTGTATGACCCAGTCCTGTTTATTCAGCCAGTTTAAATCCTCTGGCGTCATGCTCTTGATGAAGCGATAGGCGAACATGAGGTCGGAGTTAACGTCATTGATGACTTCCGCATCCGACCGCTTCTTATGGAAGAATACCTGGGCGCCGCCGCAAAAAGCCTCCACATAATTCTTATGCTCCGGGATAAGCGCCAGGATTTTCTTGTAAAGCCGGTATTTGCCGCCGGGGCTTTTGAAAGCGCCATGAACCTTCTCCAGTTCCGGCGCGTCCTCAAGCTGCGGTAGAAATGGGGGGGCTTTATCCTCCATGCCTTCCGGCTCGGGTGTTAGGTCCTTCTCGATGTAAAGGTGAAGTGGCTTTAACGGGAAATTAGAGGCCATCATCTCTGTGACCCACTCCTGATTGCCGCCCGGGCCTCTCATCTGATTCCTGCGCTTAACTATGTAGACGTTGTAACCCTTGAAAACTTTGACTCGTTCAGACGGATATGAGATTATCCATTTCGCCTTCAGGCCCTTAATGGCTTTCAGAAAGTCCTCTTCTTTGAACCCGAAGTCAAAGAGGTTGAATTTGCCGGGATACGGTGGGTCCATGTAGAAGAACGTCTCCGGGCTGTCATAGTCCTTTAGCACCTGCAAATAGTCTTTGTTGGTGACCGCCACGTTGCGCAGCCGCTCTTGCGCGCGATCCACGGTGTTCGGGAAGTCTATCTTTACGCCTTCGTTGGCGGGGTTAAATGAGCCGCCTCGCATTTTGCCGTAGGAAGACCGGGTCAGATAGAATGATTTGTAGAAGCGGTCGCGGTCGGTTTCCGGCTTCAGGGCTTTAAGGCGTTCGTGGGTCTCCCTGAGGATTGTCCATTCGCGTTTTGCCAGCGCGTTGCTGTCCTCCGGGCTGTGGTCCCGTATAAATTTATGCATGAAAGCGATCTCCGCGTCGCGGTCGTTTAATGCTTCCTGCGGCGATGGGTCCTTGGCATAGAGCACAGCCGCGCCGCCCGCGAACGGCTCGACATAGGTGCGGTGGTGGGGGATGTACGAAGCTATCCGGTGAGCCAGATAGCGCTTTCCGCCGTAAGAACCGAACGCCTGGCGCACGCCTTTTTCTGCGTCGTTATCATAATCCGCCTCTGCGACATCCTCGGCGATTATCGCCAGCGTTTGCTCTTGCAAATCGTCCTGAATAGTATGCTGGAAGCCCCGGCGGGTCATCTCCAGTTGGACTACGATATGCAACGCCAGGATGTCCTGCGCGTCCCAGTTCGTGGTTTCGTCAAACACCTTGTGCCCGGCCTGCAGCATGGTCCATGCCCTGTGCAGGATGAAGTCCATGGACAGCAGCTCTTGATCTGGTAACTTGGCCGGGTCCGAACGGAATAGCTCGCCGTAATCCGCAAAGTTAATTTTCACTGTTTCCATAATTATTTCTCCTCAAGCACCGAAACAAAGGTGCATCTGCAATTTGGATGTGCTGGCAGTACGCCAGACGCTTCGTCCAATGCCATGATCTTGCCGAGTTTCTCACCGGGCGCAGTCTCAGCTGCGTCCGCGCACTCAATACACGCGTCGCCCGCCAGCAACCATTGGACTTTTTCAACTCCGGCCTGCTTAAGCGCGTCCAGATTGCCCGCATTATACGCACGGTTCGCCTCTGTGCGGGCTATAACCTCGGCCAGAACATCTTTGCCGATTACCCGACTGCTGGCTTCCCGTAAAACATTTCCTTGAGCATCTATGACCGGCTTTACTGTAATGGTCTGGCTGCCGACCCAGTTCTCAATGCGCCGCATAAGCTGTGGGATGGTTTCATTGGCCGTAATTCCAGCCGATAATTCTTCCCGGAGCCGGTCAACCATCCCACCTGCTAAATCTCCAGCCAAGGCGGAGGCCTCACTCTTGATTTTCTCCTGTATGCCTGGGCTTAAGTCCTCGACTCTTTCAAGTCCGTCTCTCTGCGCAGCCAGTGCAAGACCCTTCCGCGCGGCCTCCAAAGAGAACTTCTCTATGGTTCTGGCGATGCCGTCTTTATCAACCAGTTGGAGCAGCACCTCTAAATCACCCTCGCGTTTGATGCCCGGCAGTTTTGCTTTGACTGCGTCGCCTATCTTGCGAAACATGGTCCGTACAGCCTCAACGAACTTGTTCTCAAGCGACACTATCGCCCGTGTGGCGTTGACTATGGTCTCACGTGGATTCAGCGATTTCTGCATCTCCGGCATTCTGGGCGCGACTATCCTGCGCACCTCGTCCGGGCTGAATACGCTGTTTTGCAGGTAGATATTGAAAATCTCGGCTTGGTCTTTCTCGTCTATCGCCCGCTTGTTGAACTGGAACGCCCAGTCGTTGATGCCGAAGCCCTGGCGGATGACATGCTTTGTCAGCTTCTCCGCCAGCCGCATCTGGAAGGGGGAAATAGTCTCATCGTAAAACGTGGCCGTCTGATGATCGCCAGTGCCCGCGCCGATGTTCCCGGTCTCTATAATAGACACCTTGCTCGGCGGAACGCCGTAGACTGCCAGTATCTCGTTTCTGGTGAACTCCCGGAGTTCCAGGAACTCCATGTCTTTCTGTGTCGTGCTTATCTGCTTAAACTCGATGTCGCCCTCCAGCACCAAATCCGAATGCGCCATGTCCGGATTCTTGACCCTGGCCTCCATATATTCGCGGTTACGCTCCACCTGCTCCGGGGTCGCGTCTTTCATAATAAATGCGCCCCTGATTTTTGCGCCATTCAGGAAGAACGCCCGGTTGTATATCTGCGCGTATTTATCAACCGTAACCGGCAGTATCAATGAAGCCAGCGGGGAAAGGCCGTAGAGGGTAGCCCCCTTGGTTCCCAGTTTGAAGTGAATAACTTCCCTGGGTGTGAATTCGACCTTTCCCGACTGGTTCCTGGGGACTTGGATGTAACCCGTAATAGTGCCGTGCTCGTCCGCTTTCACCCGCACCGTGGTCGCGTCCAGATTCCATAGTTCTCTGGGCTTACCGTCCGCGCCGTAGACCACCTCAAGAAACGCGTTGCCGAATACATAAACGTCGCGGGCGATATCGTCCAGTATCTCCAGCAGTGTGTCGTTGGGATTGCAGTTGGCGAAGAACTCCTGCAGGACTTCGGCGTTATTGGAGTCGGCATTGGCCTTTGCCGGCGATAGCGAATATCCCCGGGCGGTGACCGCCTTGCAGATGACGCCGACTACCGCGCGGACCCAGGAGGTCTGCTCATACATCTGGTTAAAAATCTCAAAATCTATGTCCGGCAGGATGCCCTCGGTTGAGGACTGCAAGCCGGTCACATAGGAGATTATCTGCTTGGATGATTTCTGCATTTCCTCCCGGATAACGCCGCCGAACAGCGCCTTCACAAGTCTTTCTCTTATGCCCATAAGCTGTCTCCTTTTGAAATCCCAGCGGAGTGCCGGAACCGCCCCGACCCCTTGAGTGTGGGACACTCAAAGCTCTCTCTTGAGCCCTCCTCCGCATCTATCCACCACTTTAGGTCGCACTTCTTGGGATACTCGCTGCGCCAGTTAAACGGCGATTCCTTGAGCAGCGCCTTCCGAATCTTGTGCGAGCACATGAATTTGCAGTACCTGAACTGGAAGCCCGAGATCTTGGTCAATCCAATGCTGCGGGTGAACCCGTTGGCTCTGGTCCCGTAGCGGGTTATCAAAAGCCTGGGATGGACAACCTCGCCGTCTGCTGTGCAGTAAAACTGACTCTTGATAAAACCGCCGTAAAGCCAGTTCGCCGACTGGTAAACATAACCGGGCTTGCCCCGGAGACCATCAGCCCAACTAAACAAAACGTGGACACAGGGGAAGTCCTGCTCTATATGCAGGCCGCACAATTTCAAAAACATACTTTCGGTATTGCGGGGCATCTCGTCCAGCACGCAGAACCTGTTCAGCTCCAGATAGTTGTTCACGCCAAGCGACGGGAATAGCCTGCGAATGGTATGCATAGGCCGCGTACCGAAGCCCCATAGCGCAACACCGACCAGTTTCTCGCCTTTGAACAGGCCGTAGGTTATCTTCGTTATGGGCGGGCAGATGACGGCGTAATGATGCGCCGCGACAAAATCCCTCCCCGTTGTGTTGGGAATGGCGGTTATGGATAAAGTTTCGGCTGCGCCGTTCAGTTTAGACATAATTATCAAACCGCCTGGAATCGCCCACGTAATATATCTTCGGCACAACGCGCTGTGTTTCCAACGCCTGGATGGCCAGCCAGAGCGCGTCCAGCATATCTTCGGTGCCATGGGGGAAGTGGAGCAGTTCTTCTTCAAGTTGCGTTAGCCAGGCCATGCCGTTCGGCTTTGGCAGGCGTATAGCGCCGTTCTCAAAAAGCGGGGTTAAGCCGCGCAGCCTGGCATGTTTATCATCGGACGCGTTTATGGTTTTAAGCGGCATACGCTTGGTCTCTTCGTCCGTACGCAGCGACTCGGCAAAGGCCGCCTGATAGCCATTGGATTCTACCGCCATCAGGCATGGGTGGTACTGGTGAAATACCCGTTTAGCCGCTTTGAGTTGCTCATTGAACGGAATCCTGTCGCGGTAGGCGTCAATGACGTAGACATTCCCTGCTTTATCCTTGCCGATGACGCAATAAGCAAATCGCGAACTGCCCTCCCGCCGGGAGATAGCCAGATCAATCCCCACGTAGATCGAGAGACCATCCGGCACGTGGTCATACCTGCCGGAATCAAGCCACGCCGCCTTAAAGTCAGAGCCCTCCTGGCCGGATGGATCATTGAGATACAGGCAATTGTAAGAGCTCGTGCCCAGTTGGGCTTTAAGTTGGGCCAGTTTTTCAGCGCTAAATTTCTCAGGGAGCAGAATGTGCTGCTTGCCGGACTCGTCCAGCCATTCCGCCGCCAAATCTATAATCTTCCAGTTTGCGAACCCGGGCTCGGATTTCAGGAACCCGGCGATATCGTCCGTATGCCAGCGGGTCATGACCACGATTATCTGCCCGCCGTCATCCAGCCGGGGTAAGAGGTCTTTCTGGAACCACGTTATCACCTTCTGCCGCTGATTCGGCGTTTGCGTATTCCGGTTAGAGCATGGATCGTCGACAATGACCAGGTCAGGATGCTGGCTTACCACGGTGCCCAATACCGAGGCCACCGCTATGGACGGCTCTTTGCGTATTTCTGTGCGCGGTATCTGGATGCGTTCCTCAGTCCAGGTATCGGCTGTCAGATCCCAATGGCCATATTGCTCCCGGAATCGCGCGCTTTGGGTTAGGTGGCCTTTAATCTCCCGCAGGAAGCCTTTGGCGTTGTCCAATACTTCGTTGACCAGCAGAATCCGGAGGTTATGGTTCTCTGTCAGCCTGAACAATGGGTATGCTATGGTGCAGGAACTGGTCTTAAGGTGGCCGACCGGGGCCAGCAGCAGAACGAACTGCTCCCTGAGCAAAATATCGAACCACGACAGATGCAACTCGGTCAATTGGGTGTAGCCAAGCACCTCTTTTGCGAAGAAAAACAGGTCTTCAAGCCGTTGTTCGTGGTCTTTCATAGCCACGTTTTCCTTGAGCGAAGAAAATGGCTGTTTGTGCGAAGAATGGACGAAGGATTTTTCATTGAGCGGTTTCGTACAAAAAATATATGGGTAGGTCCCTTTGAAACGTGCGAAATAAAATCTTTGGGGGAGCATGTGCGGTTTGGCTTCGGATTTTCCCGCAAAAATTCCGGGCCTGCCTCTAGAGCTGTTCTCCGACGAGAAAAGTCCTGACATAATGTTGCATTATGTCTAGTAAAATCGGCGTTAAGTGGCAGCATTCGCGTCCTTTTTTGGCTCTCCTGGCTCTGTCTCCGCCTCAGTTGCCTCTGCCGCTCCAGCGCGTTGGACGGCCTCGTTGCCCAGGCTTTCAGAAGCAGTTTTTTCTCCTGCTGATTTATTGTGAAGGAATTTCCGCACAGTGATGCGGAGTTCTTCCGACTTCTCAAGGACTTGCTCCGGGACTGCGTTCCTTCCTGTGAGCATTCCGAACTGCGCCTGGCGGTCAAATAGCTCGCCCATAACGGCGACCAAGTCGCGTATCGTGGCGTCGGATAGTTTCTTTTTGATTTCTTTGAGTGCCAGGAAGATGATATCCCACGCTTCGCGGGTGAGGCGTGTTTGTATTCTGGCGGCTGTGGGGTTTGCGCCTTTTCTCTCCGGCATGAACCTGGCCGCGTTATCGAGCCAGTATTTGACAGTGGATTTTTCAACTCCAATCTCCCTTGCGATGGCGCTGAGGCGTGCGCCGCCTTCAAATTTTGTGATCGCGTTCTGAATGGTTTCATTTGAATGTTTTTGCGGCCCTTTACGTTTCATCGTGATAGTCTCGTCTTAACTCCTGCCGGTATTTACTCTGATACTCTCGCAGATACTTTCTCCGCCAGGAGCGTGCGCAATCTTTGTGAAGCTGCTGATTCGGGAATGCAGGCCGGAACCTTGTCCCACAGTACTCGCATGCACGCGTTTCATAACGCCCTTGATCTATTTTGGATGGTTTCATACGTAAAGTCCATGAACTGTTTAAACTGTTTATGCCTCCTGCCTTTTTCGACCCCGCACTCCCCGGCCGCCCTATGCGAGCATAAAAGGCGGACCGGGGATTGACACTATTTTGCGGTAGCACCCATAAGCCGCAGCATTATCCTTTATGCTTACTATTCGGCAATTCGGCTGGCTTGTTCCCGTCCTTCACGAGAGCCATCGAGATGTCCTTGGCGTTCGCTTTCTGGACGTAGCGGTGAAACTCTATGTCCAGCTTTGCGCTTGCCAGAATTTTCGCCACCAGATTACTGATTGCATTTGCCCGCGATGGGGTGGACTTGCCCGCCTTGATCATCAGAATTTCCTCGCTGAGGATATGGCGTATGTCCTCCGTGTTGCGGACTGTCGATTTCTGTTCCATGTGTGTTTCCTCCTATCAGCATTTTCTTGAGTTTAAGATTGAGTCGTTTGATTTCGGCAACTTCGGGGTAAAGAGAAAATGTTTTCTCGGAACATCTGGAGCAGATATTCCGGTGGTCGTTCTTGTTGACGCCGGTTCCGCACACGGTGCACGGCGTCCTGGTGACCATCTTAGGCTTCCAATCGGCGCGCCTGCGCCATTCGATGAGGCATTCGCGGCTGCATGTGATTTTATTTTTCTCACGCGTCTGAAATGGTTTGCTGCAAATTTCACATGTCCTGTCGTAGACCTTGGGATTGAGTTGATAAAATCCGGCCTTTATCTTGCAGCGGAAGCAAATGTGCGCCCCCGCCTTAAAGACTGCGCCTCCACAGCGTTCGCAAGTGCCCTTGCGCTGGTAAGAGGCGGGCGATGCGGCTATCAAACAGTCATGGGAACAGAATTGCTGCCGGCGCGAATGCTTGCGGAACGGTATTCCGCAATAACCACAGGGCGTTATGGTTATTTTCCTACCGGTTTTAACGTGTCTAAACAGCCTTCGCAGCGTCATTGCCGCCTCCCTTGCGGCGAGAAACCAGAAGTTTGACGTTTCATCCCACCTGGGCACTGAATCGCCGAGAGCCTCAAATTCAGATTCCCACAACGCCGTAGCGAAGCGGGCGACCCGTTCTGCCTCCGGCTGAGACGATAATTTATATTTCGGCCTAGCTTGGAATGGGAAATGTTCCGAGCGCTTTACCCAGTAGTGTAGGAGGCTTTTCGATATAGCAAGCTCGCCAGCCACTTTTGCGTAGGTTTCCCCGGCCACTATTCTTCCGATAGCGGCGAGTTTTCTCTCTCGTGGGTGTCTGTAGCTCATGACTGGCTCTTCACGTCCAAGACAATGGACTCGCCGTTTGCTTTATGAATCCGGTAAACTCCGGCTCTAAGGTGTTCCCAGACCTCTGCCAGCGGCCAGACCGAGAATGTTTTGTTGCGCCGGACTGCCACCGCGCCCGAGGTTACCTGGACGAACCGCACTTCGTTCGGCTGCTTGATCGCGACAATATCAAACGCGCCGAATAGGTCGCGTGCGCAAAACACGATGCCCCGGCCCGGTATCCAGCCCGGCTTGCCAAAGCTGCGCTCTACGAGATAGCCTTGCGTTTTAAGATAGTCCGCGACCTTCTTCTCATGCATGTTGCCCTTTGAACGATTGCTCATACGATTCCTCCTGTGACGGGTGTTGGTATTTGTTTTAGCCCGGCAGCAGATGCCGAGACAAGACCTGTGGGGGAAAACTCAAACTCAAGCTCGCAGCCCATGACATCCCGGACTCTTGCCCGGAAATAGGGGGTATCTGCGGCGGCTAAGGCTCTGGACCAGTTGTGATGTCCGCCTTCCGCGCTGCTGCGAGGCCGGAACCGGATTATGACAGCTTCAGTGTTTCCAAACCGAACCAATCGCGCTTGATTTTTGGCATTTTTATCTCCTGTTTCAGATGGTTGCAAAAGGGTAATAGGATCTATTTCCTTTTTGCAACCATCTGAAACGTTGTCCTTAAGTTCTCGAAAAGTTGATGTTTTTGCTGCACTTTCTGATGGATAGAGGTCGGGCCATAGGTTTGATATACGCCCTGCTGCAAGCGGCAATCCGCAACGCCCTCTGCGGTATGCCTGCTCCAGTTTCGAACCATCGCTGTTAAGAAGCTCCGCGAAGCCGGATAAACGGTCAACATCAATATCCAGTGGCACCTTGCAGAGGATGTAAACGTCCTTCATACTGTCCGGATGGATAAGACGTATGCGGTCTATGGCTTGCAGCGACTCCCGCTCGCGCTTGAGTTCCAGCACCCGCTGAACGCGCGGGTCCGGGTGGATGTCCACCTCTACGCCCAGCTTGGTCCCGCCGCGCATTCTGTAGCCGCGCGGCGCTTTGCTGTACTCACCCGGCAGATTAAGCGGTATAGGGTCGTCATCCCAGACAGAACGCGCCATAGCCTCCACAGCCAGTGGAGGCGGTTGCTCACGGCCTATAGTAAGGCTGGCCTCATAGCCTTTCCAGTCGTCCACGCCCCGGATGCGTCCAAAATGCGAGATGGTCGCGCCCTCCCACTCGCATGAAAGCGGCAGTCGCGGTTCTTTTTCGCCCGTGATGGCCCGGCGTACCGGCAGGGGGCAGACGACAAGTAGCTTGGTGGCATTAGCGAGCTTGCGGATGATGAATTTGACGTGCTCAAGCCGCTTCGCGGCCTTAAGATTAAAGTCTGCCGCCGCGCCGTCGAAGCCAAGTAGCGATTGCCGTGAGAAGTTGGATGTGTGGCACTGTGTGACGACGGCGTTTCTCCTGACCGGGATGGCGACGTGCTCCAGCTGCCCGCCGAAAAGCCGCTTGGTTATCTCCTCGTCTGCGTCCGCGTCAATGACCAGAAGCGGCCTGGTCCGGCCTATGAGTACCTTCCGCCGCCACCGGACGCTCACCCGGTTCTGCCGCTCGGGCTTGCCGTTCACCAAGACGGCGACGTTGCGCTGCAACTCTACGGCATGTGATGTGTCGCGGGGGAGGTTTATCTCTTTGGCCAGTTGCCGCAGGAGCCGCGCAATCTTCTCGCGCTCGGATTCTTCCAGAGCGCTTAGGCGTTCAAGTGCCTCAGCTTCCGGCATCTCCGGCGTTATGCCGGTGTCGCCGTCTTCGCTGCCCTCCGCGATGTCGGCCGCCTTGGCGATGGTCTCGCGAGTGAGGCCCCTTGCCCTGAGCGCCGCGAGTGCGGGCCCACCAGCAGACAGCGCCGCATAGATGTCTGCCAGGCAGTGAGTGAGGATTTCAACCTCACCGCCACCTGCCCAGCCAGGTACCTCGGTCAGGCGGTCGGGTGCAAATTGCAGGCCGCCAGCCAGCACCTCCACAACGGACTCGTCGCAGATAACCATATCCGGCGGCGGGTAGTCGGACAGCATTGGCAGGTGCAGATATTCATGCGACCATATTCTCACGCCCGGCCCGTGGCTCTCCCACTGTTTGATCCATGGGCAGTGGTAGAAGTAACTGCAGTGTTCCGCGTCCGAATTGCAAAGCGTTTTGTAGACGTTAAGCCCGAGTCGGCCGGCTACGTCCGCCGCGTCGGGTTTGCGGCACATGGTCTTGTGCTCGTGCGACCGCCGCACTTCCGTAGCCAGGGCGAGTCTGCCGCGCATAACGCGCACGTCGGGCCCGGCTTCGTAAGAAAGCTCCGCAAACTGCTCAGCTAGGTGGTCGGCGAGGTCTATGGTGGGGACCATAATCCAAACGCGCAGGTCCCAGACTTCTTTGCGAGCCATTATCTCATGAACCACCTGCATGGTTTTACCCAAGCCTGCAGCCGCTTGGACCGCCAGTCTTGGCGCATCGCGCAGGTTGTCTATGCCGTACTGTGCTTTGACCGTTGCGCGGAGTTCCTCTGCAACTGCCGGTGGCAGCTTCCTGCCGAATCTGGCCCGATGTCGGCGGGCGAGTTCCTTACGCGCCTGCGCAAGTGGCACAGCGCGGTTGAACCAACCAGAGATAACGGATTTGAGCTGTGCGGACGCATCGTCGCGGGCGAGTGGTTTAGAATCATAGCCGGGCGCGACGTTTGGGATGAGCCGCGCCGCCTTTCGGACGCTGCCGAAACCTTTCCTCCTGGCTCCGGCTATCATTGCCAAAACTTCATCGCGGGTCTGTTCTGCGGACCAGCCGGGTAAGGTGTGTTTTTCGCTCCGCGCAAGTATATCTTGGTCCGTCCAGCCGCAGGCCACCATCCTGGCGACCGCCCGTAGCATTGGCAGATGCCAGTTGTTTGGGGATAGTTGGGCGAGCAGCGAATCAATACCGGGTGATGGTTGGCGGCTGTCAGTCGATGGCACGGTTATTGCGACCGGCTGCTCAGGCGGGAAAGCTGTCTCAAGTTCCTCAGGGGTATATCTCCGGGGCGAGAGTTCTTCAAACGTGGTAATCTCTGCTACACGGCCTTTCTTTCGTGGCCAGGCGACTGAGCCACCCATGCGCATGACGCGACCTGTATTGAATACGGCTGTGTCGCCGCCCAACGCGACGGCTATGGCGCGGTTTATCCTGCGGCAGGCATCAGCGTCGCGTAACTGCTCATGGATCCGCCACCATAGTTGCCCGCGTGAATAGGGATGGTGGCCGGTGATAACCTTGGCTGTGGGGGGAATACTTTTCTCTACACAGGTCTTTTCAGCCCGTTCCAGCGCTCCTTCATCGTCAAAATCAGCATATAAGGCCGTGAGCGCGTGAAAGTCTGCGTCCGCTGCCCGCCTGTTTCGCGGCGCGTCCAGCCGCCGCAGTGCCGCGCCGAGATACAGGTTCTGCCCTGCCACGGCGTTCCGGGCGGCCGCGAAGTCTGCTATGCTGTCCAACTCCTGCGGGCAGAAGAGCCGGGCGTGGCGCAGGCGGCCATCCGATGTGTCCGTCCAGGCCAGCTCGACCAATGCGTCAGGCAACTGGTCAAATAAATGTCGCAGATGCGCGGCTATGGCCGTCTTGTTTGGAGTGAGAAGGAAATCACTCATTGCTTCCTCCGCCACAGCCAGGCTCTTGCGATAGCCACGGTTAAGAGGTCTGACGCTTCACCAGCGCGTATCCCTTCCGGCGCGGGGATGCGCCATTTGGCCAGAGCGCCCAGCAATTTATCTGATGCGGGTTTGCGCCGCCAAAACGCGTTCTCGGCCGCCAGTTGTGTGGCCGCTGCGCGTCGGATATAGTCCTCGCCGATGCCCTGCGCCATCTCAAGGTCCACAGGGCGGGCCTCAAGGGTTGTCGCCCCTGCGTAACGGTCTTTTGGCGACACTTCAACAATCCAGCCGTCGCCTGAGCGGATAAGCAGCACTGTGCCTCGGTCACCGGCTGAGGCGGCGTAGAATGCGTTTGAGGCGGTTATCCAATGGAACCGTCGTGGCCCGTGAACTGAGCGGTTAGCTGTGATTAACGACGAAACCAGCGCGTCCTCGCGATCCTTTACCTCAAGCGCTTCGGTTACTGTGCTATCGCCGGCTGCCTCCGGGTCCAGGCCGAATAACGCGGGCGCTTGGATGAGTTTGTGTTTCTCTGATGCGCCCGCAAGGTCGATTATGAGGCAATCTTCCTTCGCGGGAAAGATTCTGGTGCCGCGCCCTATCATCTGGAGATAAAGCGTCTTGGACTGCGTGGGGCGGGCGATTATGATGGCATCAATGGACGGCTCATCAAATCCCTCAGTCAGAACCGCGCAGTTGGCCACGACCATAGTCTCGCCGGTCTTTAGGCGCGTCAAAATTGCCCTGCGTTCTTCGATAGGCGTCTCACCGCATAGCCACTCGGCCGCCTCACCACGATTTTTAAGCGTCTCGGCTGTGCGCCGCGACTGGTCTACAGTAACTGTGAAAATCAGAGCCTTTCGGCCTTTTGCATGGTCTTGATAGGCGTTGGCGGTTGCCTCAGCCGCACCGGCGCGGAGCATGGCATCGCCGAGTTGGCCCTGGTTATAGTCGCCGTTTACGGTGGCTATCTGGTCCATGTCGAAGTCCAGCGCGACCTGCTTCAGGCGCAGGTCCACCAGCCAGCCCTCTTTAATAGCCTGCAGCAACTGCATTTGATAGACGATGGACTCGAAAGATTGGTCAAGACCAAGGCTGTCGCCGCGCTCGACGGTCGCGGTAAGTCCTAAGGCAGGTGCGCCGCCCGGCTTGAAGCAGCCGAGCGCGTCCATAGTCCGGAGGTAGCTGTCGGCGGCTGCATGATGAGCCTCGTCAACGATAATCTGGTCGAAGCCTGATATGTTCTTGAGGCGGTTTTCTCGCGAGACTGTCTGTATAGATCCGAATACAACCTGCGCGTCCGTTTCGTTACGCTCCGCCTTAACTACGCCGGTGGAAGCCTCGGGCCACACGGCGCGGATGGCGCGTAATGGCTGCTCGATAAGTTCGTCACGATGTGCGAGCCACAATGTCCGGCCTCCCATCCGCTTGGCAATGGATAGGCCGGTTACAGTTTTGCCGCAGCCCGTCGGTAGGTTTATTATCCCGCGCCGGAGGCCGCCACTAAGCTTGTCGTTCCAAGCTTGGATGGCGGCCTCCTGGTAGGGCCGAAGGACAATGCCGGTGTCTTGCTGGTCGTTTTCCATGGGGGAAAGCCTATGCTCAGAATGGGACGGAGCCCCCATTGGCCGCGCCGGGGCGGTCCGCTTGTTTGTCCTTGGCTGGTTGCTGCGCGTTCTTACGCGGTGCTGGCAGCTCGTCATTGGCGGGTTCTGGATGCTTGTCGGTGTAGATTTCCTCTATGAAGTTCTTCTCGTTCGTGTATGTGCGCCCGTTAACGACTTTGTCATACGTCGCTACGCCCAAGAGCGCGCGAAAGGTACGCCCCTGCAGGTCGGATTCTTCAAACGAGAACTCACCGTCATATTGTAGGCCGATGCCGTGGAGGAAATGCACAGCCATGCCGTGGCCCGGGTTGGCCTTCTCGCCGTTGCCGCGCGGGACCCATACCACGTTATGCCAGACGCGTTTGCCGAAATGCTCGCCCTCGTCTGCTATCTCGCATTGCAGCTTGGTGAGAGGCGTGCCGGGGTTCTTTCCGCCCTGCGTGACTTCGCCGTTCGAGTGGTCGGCTATTTGCAGTGTGTAGATGCCGCGTGGCGCTGGAGCGAACTGCGCACTTCCGCCCTGTCCTGCGCTTTCTGCTCCCGCGTCGCCCTTGTAGTTTATGCGTGCCATGTTATTTGCCTCCTTTGGTTTTTGCTGCCGGTTTCTTTTCAGGTGCTTTTGCAGGCTCAGCAGGCGGGGCCTTTGCCTCGGCAGCCGCCTGGATGGCAGCCCACTGGTTGGTTTTGGGGAGGGTGATGGTCTTATCTTCAAGCTCCGGGATGCGGCTGCCGTATGTGCCGAGCGGGCCGCCCTGGAAGCTCACAAAGTACTGCGTCGTGTTGCCGACCTGCTTTTTGTAGCAATGCCCGATGGCATCGGCCTCGGCGGCGATGTATGAGCCCAGCTTACCGGGGACCTGAATCCCGGCTGGGACCACGACCTTTCCGTCAGCATCTATGCGAGGCTCTTTGCTATGGGCGACGAGTACTGCCAGCTTTCCGGACGTCTTGAGGTATCCGATAAGCTTCTCGAATTTACCGCGTAACTCCTTCCAGACGGCGAAGCCGTTGACTCCCTCTTTGCGCTCGCTGATGCTTTCAAGCTCGTATTTTTCTGCGACTTCCGCCTCGAGCCAGTCGCTTACAACGTCAAGGCTGTCTATGACCAAGGCCTTGATGCTCGGTTCCTCCACGGCGGCTACGACCGCCTGGCGAAAGGTGGCGATGTCAGGGATTTCTTGGACCCAACCGTCAATGCGGTCCGCGCCGCCCCGCTCGAGTTCGAGCAGGATGGAATTAGGGATGCTGGCTGATAAGGATGTCTTACCGGCTTTAGGAAGCCCGGCCAGAATCCAAAGGCCGTCTGTCGGCATGCCTGTTTTCAACTTGCCTCGGGGTGGTGCAAGTTTGAACTTCGGCGGCGGCGACTGGTTACCTTGTGCTGCTGTTTCTGCGTTCATTGTGGTCTCCTTTATTTGCGTGATTTACCAACACTAAAATGGGAAGGCTGTTTTCTTGGACTTGGGCGCGGGTATCTTGGCGGCGCGGGCCGCCTCTTCTGCGCGTATAATTTTTGTGCAAAAGTCAGGTTCTCCGATTAGCGGGACTGCATTCGAAAGCGCTATTGCCGCAGCGTTTAGAAAGCCTTGTATGGCCGCAGGGAGGTCTGTGACAGGTCTGCCTTCTGAATCGTAGGGGGGCTTTTTACCGAAGCGGACTATCTCGGCCCATGCGACTTTGATGCCGTACTGCTCGGCCAGGGCTGCGGCATATCCGCCGACTTGATAGGAATATTCATTGCCGTAGAAGCCGGAAGAAGTCTTAAGGTCCACTATTCCCAGGCCGCCGCGCGTGGCCGAGTAGCCGACGGCGTCGATGCGACCGCCAAAGCGGTGTTCCAGAGAGGCGACAGGCAGCTCAAGGGCGACGAGCTCTATGTCGCTCTGCATGCGCCAGCGTTTAAAGTCGAGCGCGGGCTCGGCCAGCTCGGCCGGGATGTCGGCAGGTTCCTCTCCTTTGATTATTGCCTCACACAAGCCGTGTACTCGGGTGCCCAGATCCGCAGCGTCCTTGGACTTGCGGCGATGCGCCCCTGCTGCGTCCTTGGCTATCTGGTCGAGCATGGCCGGATCAAGTGCGTTGCGCCCAAGGCGGAGCAGTTCGGCTTTGAAGTAGTTGGCCGACTCCCTGGCGCTCCAACCTACGAGAGCCGGTTTATCAAGGACTTGTAGGATGCCGGTCACGGATTTGAACGGGCCGACAGTTTCGCCGGTGGGGAGTACGATGCTGTATTTGTGGTTCTCATCGCTTACGGTATATTTGGGCTCGGGTAATTTCACGGTTTCTCCTTGGTGGGGATGCGCTCAACTTTAAAGGCATCTTCCCCGAATTCGCGGCTTATTAGGGAGGTGAATATCTGGGCGATGTGCTGGCCGACTTCGGTGGTCTTATCAATAACACAGACTTTCTTTTCCCTGTCAAAGAGGAAGGAAGCGTCCAGGCGTACTTTCGGTTTGCCAAATACGCTTTCTGCGTTAAACACCGCCCAAAATAACGTTTCTTCAATTACCTTAGGGGAAATGGCTTCTTTGAATTTGAATCGGTAAACTGCGTTCATATATGTCCTCCGCTACACATAAACGGGATTTCTTTGCGAAATGACGAGCCATATAGGTTTTTAGAGATATTCATGAAGGCCATCCTCATAGAACAGCTCACGCATTCGTTTAACTTCGCTGTATAGGGTGGTGCGGCGTACGCCGAGGGATTTAGCGACTTCGCTGATGGTAAAGCCATTCATCAGCAATTCGCAAATTTTTCGTTGGGGACCGGTCAATCTTTCCAGCTTGAGGGACATGACGAAGCGAAGCTCATCTTCATGCAGAATAGGCTTTCTGCCTTTGCGGGATAGTGAGGAGTCGTCGCCTAAAACATCTTCGTACGTAACCGGTACGTCTCCGTCGGTGTTGGGGATTCTTTCGCTTAGTGACACGGTATGGCTATGGCCGCCGCGTTTTTCGGTTTGCAATGTGTCGAGGAGGTCTCTTATTCGGTTGTCCAGGATACGGCTTGTTACCGTTTTCTGAGAGGCTTCCCTGGACGACCAACTGTCCATCGCGTTGCGCTTGAGGTGGATCGCTAGTAGCAGTTCTTGTTCCAAGTCAGGGATGTCGTTGTGTGTAAACCCATATTTCCCAACGAGTCCTCGTGCCTTTCCATGCGCCATTCTTACTTCCCAAGAAGCGAATGCGTCATAGCCAACTTTTATGTTCTTTTTCATAACCATCTCCTTTGCGGGATGTGCCCGCGAGGAGACGGCTCTAAATAAAGAAGGAGCCTAGTCGACGCAGGGAACAATCCCTGAATTGCGACTAGGCTCCAGAAGGCTTTGGCTCAAAGGCTCTCACCCTCTTTTGGCTCTGTTAGAGTCGATTAACTGATGTGCTGTTACAGACTTGCTGCATTAATCTTCGGAAACTTCTTGTTCTTTGGGAGCCTCCTTGAGCATGGACTGAGGTAATCTGTACTGGTCTGCCAAAACCGGCGTGATAACCTCGTTTGAAGTGCGAAACCAATGGCGGCATTTGCTGCACCAGGTCACAGCCCAACCACTGCCCATATGGGTCCGGGTGGATTTATGACAGGTAGGGCAACTTATACGCACGGCTCCTGGAAACTGGGATACTGGCCGCGACTGTTCACTATTGGTGTTCGACATTCGACCTCATAAATTTTCATGACTCTCTACCCATTAGGCGATGGGCGAGGCCTTGAAGTAACATCGGTTATGAGATATTTCTGGGGAGGTGAATCTGAGGAGAATCAATGGGCCAATGCTTCAAAATCCGCGATGGTTTTCCGCCATTTGCTTATGTGGCGCGCCCCATTGATATTATGCTGTCCCAATAGCGAGATGGTCGTGTCTAAGGCAGCGATGGCGTCCTTGCGGCCCGAACGGGTAAAATTCAGTTCTTGTTTCCGTGTATTAAGGAAATGGCTTTCGCAGAACCCCTTTTCTTTCATGCTCTGTTGCATCTTGTCGAAGTCATTCCCGTAGGCTTCTCGGCATACGGCGCAACGACAACGTGTAAAAGGGAACATCTTGAGGATGTGAGCTGCTTCTTCTATATCATAGGCACAGTGCAGTTGCGGGACATAAAACTTCGACCTGGGAACCTTCGGGGCTTTCCACCGATATGACATGATATTTCTGGATGTCCGGTATGATAGGTTGCAGGAGAATCCGTCTAAACCGTAAGAGTTCATGAGGATGGAAAAATAACCGCCATGCATTTTAATGACGGATTTGCCTTTTGCCTTAAGTTCCGAAATCAAAAAAAGCAAATTTGTTAGTCTGGAAACAGGTGCAGATTCCTCGTCCATTCCATTAACCCAGATAAATACGCCATCGATAGAAAGCGCGGCCACTTCGGTGATTATTGACCGGATCTGGTCCGGAAAATCCAAGAGGTGCGGGTCGATTAGCAGCGTGGTGTAAAGTCTTTCTCCCGTCTGAATATATCGGGAGGCCAGCTTAGCGCAGCGAATGGTAGCGGTATACCAGGGGCTGGAAGTGTCTTTGAAATGAAAGTAGGGCGCAATAACCATACAGGGCAGTACCGCATTTGGGGTCACCGGCTTCGAGTCCTCACTGTCGTCAAGAAGACGATATTTGTCGTAATAGCTGGTCATGGGAAAAAGATTCAATTGACCACTAATTTTGGAGCGTTGATACTCCAGCGCATTGCGGGTGGTGTCATCCAAGACATCCACCTGGTTTATTATGTCGTCAGTCGAAATCGCCCGCTTGCCGATGGTTTGTCCCAGAAGTGAACTGTAACGGTGCGCCAAAGAAGAAAGGGATGCCCGCACTTTATGCGTCTCAAAATCTGTCACAGCCTCAGGTGGCAATGTGAACATGTACGCCATCGGGTCTATAAAAAACGGCTTTCCGACATTTTTCACCATTTCCACCACAGACGATGAATCTGACGCGCCTATTTGCAAACCATCAAAATGATTGGGCGCTTTGGAAATAAGTTTTTTATCGTCACGCCGCGGCTTTAAGAACATTAAAGGCGTGGCGGCGTCTATGCCGTCATCAGACATTTGCGCCCCCGTCAGGCTCTTGAGTGGGATTGGTATCGCCAGGCTTAAGATATTTGTTTCGCACCTTCGATTTCTCGGCTGTTTCCGGATAGGTGTTGTAGGTGTAATATAGGAGTTCATCCACATTTTTCTTGCCGTGCTTCCGAACTATATCTTGAATACGCGCAAGAATCTTCGGGTCTTTGCTTTGGGATGACTTAATCAGGCTTTGGGCGAATTTTTTCCCTTTGTCGGTGAGCTCGTAGACTGCCTCGACTTGCTTTTTGTCAGGTATTCCGAGTTCGCTTTGGTTCCGCTTTTTAGATGGCGGGGCAGTTTTTTTAATAATCCCAGCCTGAATTAATGCCTGCACATCCTGAGGCACAGCTTTATCGAACGCGCCATAATTGTACGCATAGTGACCATAGTAATCGGGCACGAATTGGTCACAATGACCTTCCTTACCTAGCAGGAAGAGAAGCTTAACCAGCTTGGTGTTTCCCCATATCTGATCCATAAAATGCAATAGTAAGATAAGGAAATCTGGCCGCTTATCAAGCGCGATTGCTCCCTGATGCGTGACCACCGCCTGCATTGGCGCGCTCAGCTCACGAATCTTCTCTTGTATTTTGGTGAAAATGGCATCGCTCTCAGCCTTGGTTAATGACGGGCATGTGGCTTCGCGCCGAAACTGAATTATGGATTCAAGGATCGGACGGATCTCAGCGGCGATATCTGAATGATTTGAAAGAAAATCATTAATAGTCGGAGCATTGCCTTGGTTGAGCTTATCGGTATAGGCTGAGATTAAATTTGCTATTGTCATCTCCTTGGAATTGTTCATAAAAGTGCCTCCCCGTTTCCCTTCCCGGTTGTTGGCAGACTCATCAGATCCCGCAATTTCATTACTGCACGCTTTTCTGCCATCTTAACGGCGCCTTCCGTGGTGTTGAGGATTTCTGCTGTTTCCTTTATGGATTTTCCTTCCACTTGCCGTAATATAAGAACTACGCGATGCGCGTCGCTCAAGTGATCCATCCCATCCTTGATTTCCAGTTTTAAGTGTTCATTCTCGCGGGAAATTGATGCGGTGGCCGCCTCAGCGGCGAATGCTTCCTTCCGCCGTTTTTTGATTTGCTTTGAGTATGACACTTCAGCCTTTCGGCTTGGAACTTTAAATGGCTCTTCCTCTATTGATATGAGACCTGTATCTGCTGAAGTATCATCATAATTGAAATTGGCCTCGTCTTCTGGCGCACATGTAATTTGCCCAGTACTTATTGAAATCTGCCGAGGCTGGTTTTTTGCCATATCTCTATAAAAATCTTTGGCGTTATTGATCGCGATGCGATAAAGCCATGTGGATAGGCGGCTTTTTCCGTTAAATTTATGAATATCCTTATAGAAATCAACAAAGGTTGCCATCAGAACGTCTTTTGCGTCGCCGTCATCCTGTCCCGGTATGCCATCCCACAATGTCTGCCCTGTTGAAGATGATGAATTACCATCGGAAACTTGCCTGGCGAATCTCTGATTATATCTGACGCGGGTAAATCCACATATGGCGCGATAAATTGCGGGATGATACCGTTCCCATGCAACACGTTGAGCGGTCGGATCACCGCTTTTGAGTCTCTCTAATAACTGCGATTCATCCATGGTGTCAGGGCTGGTATTCATTTTCTCTGTCCTTCTACCTATTAGGCGCACAACTGGGCTAAAAAGTAACTTTACACTCCGCCAGCCCTTTCATATTGGGCGAACGACCAGATTAAAAAGTAACGCGGAGAAAATATTCTCCAAAACCTTAATTATCGGCACAGGCTTTTGGCGGTCCACGAAGGTTTTAAGCCAAGAGAATTAGTCGCGAGAAAAATATTTCCGATGGATATGCTTCCCCTACAACAATTATATATAAGGGCTGTTGAAGCAAACAATGCTTTTGCTGTTGTTTCGGTCATCTTCCCCAAAAATCCCGTTAGTATGGGATATGGACCCCAACAAACCTGCGGTAAACTCAGAAGATATGCTTCCCGAAGAACGCCGGGACGCCTTAGCGGATGTCATAGCCGAAGGAATCGTTTATTTAGGCCAGAGAGGCCTTTTGGACTTCGTTCCGGTTCCTTCTTCGAACTTGCCTTCACCGCCCGAAGAAGGTCGAAGTTCCAATGTGCCAGAAAGGCCTTGATTAGAGGGGGAGAACCCTGTATCCTTCAATGACAAAGGACATGTTATGCCCGAAGAAGTAAGCATTTTGAAAGCGCCGAAAGTGAAGCGGATTGCATTATACTGCCGGAAGTCCAACGACGAGAACCTGACGAATAATGTAACGTCTATTGACGCTCAAAAATCCTGTTGCAGAAGCTATATCGAGATTCAGAAGTCCAACGGCTGGGAAGAATGCCAGGAGGCGTTTGATGATCCGGCGGAGTCAGGCAAGAGCCTTAAGCGCCCGGCGATGCAGCGGCTATTAAAACGCATCGCGGAGGGCAAGGTCGACGGCGTAATCGTTTACAAAATCGACAGGCTTACTAGAAATTCAAAAGATTTTCATGGCCTCCTGGAGCTTTTTGAGAAGCACGACGTCGCCTTCGTCTCTGCAACAGAAAGCATCGACACAAAATCTCCGCAAGGCCGGTTGATGACTGCGATTATGATTCAGTTTGCACAATACGACAGAGAGCTGGATGTTCTGCGGTCCCAGGATTTCCATCTGGCCCGCGCCAAGAAAGGCTTGTGGAGCGGCGGCTGGCATCCGCTCGGCTATGATATTAAGGAGAAGATGTTGGTGGTTAACGAAAAAGAAGCCGAGCTCGTGAACCGCATCTTTAATATGTATGTTAAGTATCATTCCACTATGCGGGTCGCGCAGGAGTTAAACCAGCTTGGATTCCGCCGCAAACTTTATAAAATCAAAACCGGTAAAACTTATGGCGGAAAACCTTTCGATATGGATGGGGTCCTCACCATTCTTCAGCAAAAGGCATATATGGGTTCTATTCAGAACACGCGCACCAAGCAGGCGTTTCCCGGCCAGCATAAGCCCATAATTAATCCCGAGTTGTTTGCGGAGGTGCAGGAGCTATTACTCTCACGCAATCATAGGGGCGGCGAAGTCCACTTTGCCGTAAATAAACACGGCTTCTTATTGAAGGGACTTCTTAGCTGCGGCGAGTGCGGTAATGCCATTGTGCCCACATTCGGGAATAAGAAGGGTAAGGCGCACCTATATTACAAATGCTTGTCGGGGTCCAACGGCTTGCCGCATAATTGCGCCATAACTCCCCTTGGTGCCAGGAAGTTGGAGGCTTACATAGTTGAGAACATTGCCGCTATAGGCTGGGACAGGCCGTTCTTGGAGTCGGTCGTTACCAAGACCCAGCAAAAGGCAAAGGAATGTCTCACGCCTTTGGCTAAGGATCGCCAGGTGATTGAAGGGCAGCTTAAAACTATACAGGGTGAGCTGCGGCAACTGGTGAATCTGGTCAAGGCCGGAAGCGCGTCCGCTGAGGTAGCAGATGAAATCCAGCACCTGGAAGAGGCCAAGAAAGACCTCGCAGGCCGAATACTTAAGATAGAGGCGCTGACTTCGCATAGCCTGAAGGCGGTATATGACGTGGATGTGATTCAGGGGACATTTCAGCGATTTGCCATATTCATCAACCGGCTACCCGTTGAGCTTCAGATAAAAGCTATTCGCTTACTGGTGGAGCGAATTACCATATTTAAGGACCATGTAGTTGTTAAGATATTTGAGTCTCCCGTCGAGGATATCCAAAAAGCGCTGGATGAAAAGTTCGTTTTTAGGGGGGGGTGCTTACCAGAACAAGGGGGGCCAAAAACGAACTTTAAGCAAAACAACCCCAGAATAGGGGTTGTTGAAGTGGATAAATCTTGGCGCGGTCAAGGGGATTCGAACCCGTGATTTCTGTCTTGATATGGCGACGCCATCGGTTCTTAAGCCCGAAGCCAACCAGTCCGGCTTAACATTACTGCTGCAATTGCGACAGGTCGGCGACGTCTTCGAAAAGACCGACCAGCGAACCGATCAGCCGGAGACGGTTCTCCTTTATCCGGCTGTCTTCCACCATTACCATTACGGTGTTAAAAAAACCGTCAAGGTTGCCTTTGACGGCAACCGTCTCCACCAGACTTTTCGCGTAATCGCGGCCGGCGAGACAAATTTTCACCTTGCCGGACAGGACCTTGATGTCCGCGTATAAGGCGCGCTCTTCGTCCTTTTCAAAAAGAGCCTCATCAGGACCTTCCGCGCCGGCGTGCTTTGCCTGCTTAAGAATATTCTTCGCCCTCTTGAAGGCCATGGCCAGCGCTTCAAAATCGGGGTTCTTCCTGACAGTGTGCAGATCGTTTATCCGGCGCCGGCAATCCAGGAGGTCCGCGTTCTTGATAAAAAATTCTTTAACAGCCCTGACCTCGTCAAACCGGAAACCCGCCTCCCCGAACAAAACTTCGGCCCTGGCCCAGGTGAAATCCAGAAGCGCCACAACCGTCTTCTCCCTGTCGAAACCGCCGGCTTTTTCCGGCAGCAGCTCCAGCGCGCGGGCGAAAGCTTCCTTAAGCGGCAGTTCAAGATCATTCTCGAGAATGATCCTGGCCAGGCCGAGCGCCTGCCTTCTCAAGGCGTGAGGGTCTTCGCTGCCGGAAGGTATAAGCCCCAGCGCAAAATCCGCCGCCAGAGTATCAAGCTTGCCGGAGATGGAAACCACCGAACTTTCCTTAGTGGAAGGGATGGGGGATTTCGCGCTCATAGGCCAATAAAACTCTCCGATGGCCTTGGCGGCTGTTTCGCTAATACCCGCATTTTTAGCGTAGTAATATCCCATCACGCCCTGCAATTCCGTAAACTCGCGCACGACATTACTGGAAAGATCCGCGTAAACCAGACGGGAAGCGTTCTTTACCGCTTCCATATCCAAGCCGGGAACGGCGGCGGCCAGCCAGCCTGCGAGCTTTTCCACGCGTTCGGCCCTGTCGTACATAGACCCAAGTTTCTCCTGAAAGGTCACGGTTTTAAGGGCATTCAGCATTTCTTCCATAGACCCGGCCAAGTCCCGTTGATAAAAAAATATGGCGTCCCGAAATCTGGCTTCAAGAACGTTCCTGAAACCTTCCTCCACATTCTTCTGCCCCTTTGAAACGCCGTCCCGGACGCCGACAAAATACGGCTGAAGCTTCTGTTTGTGGTCGCACACGGTGAAAAACTTGAGCTGTTTTTTCATCACCAGATTCACCAGTTCCCTGGGAAGTTTTAAAAATTCCTGGTCGAAAGCGCCCACCACGCAGACGGGATATTCCACCAGGTAAAGGTTTTCCTTGACCAGTTCGGCATCGGCCTCGACTTCGAGCTTTGTCCGCCTGCCGACCTGTTCTATTTCTTTCGCCAGGGTCAGGGCCCGCTCCTCGTCCTTTACCAGCACATTGGCGTTTTCAAGTATCCTGAAATATTTTTCGGCCGAAAGGATATTAACAGGCCGGGAACCCTTGGCGCTCAGGCCGACGGTAAGGCGTCCTGTCCGTATACCGGCGAAGACGAAAGGAATTATTTTATCCCCATAAAGAGCGGCCAGGCTTCGTATGGGCCGGGCGAAGCGCGCGCGGGTCTCCTCCCAGACCATAGTTTTCGGGAATTGGAGCGAGCCTATAAGACCGGGGAAGATCTCGGCCAGCGCTTTGACCGAAGGGCGGCCCGGGATCTTTTTATGCGCCACCAGGACTTCTCCCTTGGGCGCGGTTTCTATAGTCAGCTTATCCGGCGTTACGCCATGACCTTTCGCGAAACCGGCGCTCTGGGGAGTGAAATTGCCTTCGGCGTCTTTCCAGAATTTGGCCAGCGGCCCCATGGCTTTGACGGTCTTTTCTTCAGTCTTCGCCGGAACCCCGGTTATGTGCAGGACCAGTCTTTTATAGGTGCCGTAAGCTTTAAGGCTTTCAAAAGGGAGGTTGGCGCCGGCCAAAAGTTCGCGGGCCCCGGCTTCCAGCTGGGTTTCCGCGGAAGTAATGAACCGCGCGGGAATATTCTCGATACGGATCTCAAGCAAAACGTCTCGGTTGATCATATTTTCTCCAGGATAAAGCCGGTGATCGGGTAATTTAAGGGATCAATTCAATTAACTTTTCCGCTCCTCATTCGCCTTCACGTGGGCCGCGGCGCAGGCCCTGGCGATATCCCGTATTCTTTTTATGAGGCCCACGCGCTCGGAAACAGAGATGGCGCCGCGCGCGTCCATAAGGTTGAAAAAGTGCGAACATTTCATCACCAGGTCGTAGGCCGGCAGATAGTGCCCGGCTTTTACCAGCACGAATATTTCCCTTTCATATTCTTCAAAATTCCTGCGGAGGCCGGCCACGTCCGCGTATTCGAAATTATAGTGCGAAAACTGTTTCTCCTGATCCTTCGTCATTTCACCGTAAGATACCCGGTCGTTCCACATAAGATCATAGACGCTCTTTTTCTTCTGGACGAACATGGCCAGGCGTTCCAGGCCGTAGGTTATCTCCACGCTGATGGGATCAAGCTCAAAAGAAGCCATCTGCTGAAAATACGTGAACTGCGTCACTTCCATGCCGTCCAACCATACCTCCCAGCCGATCCCGGAAGCGCCGAGGGTGGGGGATTCCCAATCGTCCTCTATCCAGCGGATATCATGTTCGTCCGGCTTGATGCCTACGGCCTTGAGAGAATTCAGATAAACCTGCTGGATATCCTTTAACGGCGGCTTGATAACCACCTGGTACTGATAATATTTGCCGAGGCGGTTGGGATTTTCGCCGAAGCGCCCGTCGCCGGGACGGCGGCAGGGTTCCACGTACGCGACGCTGGACGGCTTGGGCGTGAGCGAGCCGAAAAAAGTGGCCGGGTTAAAGGTGCCCGCGCCCTTTTCCAGGTCGTAGGGCTGAAGGATGGCGCAGCCCTGCTTCGCCCAATACTGGTCGAACCTGAGTATAATATCCTGAAAATTCACAATTTGCCTCCGCTTTAAATGAAGAGATTACATATTATACTTGAATACAAGGCGGGGGAAAAAGCGGCCGGGGGGAAGGCGGCGCATGACAAGGGACGCGTTTTGGCTAATTTAATATAATTACCCTGATATGCTACGGAAACTCAATAGGGTCTTACCCATATTATTTATCTGCTGGGCCATTGTCGTTTATATAATTTCCGAATACAATTCATACATGTTTTTCAACGTATCCCCGTTGGAATTAATACGCCAGGCTGCGTCTTCATTTTCCCAATGGGACATACGGGGTTTTGCGCATCTTGGCGCGCATTTTAAGCGGCTGTTTCTGATAGCGGTATTTTTTTACAGCGCGTATAATATCGGGGGGGCTATTCTGTCGAAATTAAACCCCTTGCCAGTCATTATACCGACCGCTGTCGGTTTAGCGGTATTGAGCGCCGCGGCCCATATTCTGGGCGTAATGGGATTTATGCACAAAGGCATTATCCTCGCGCTTTTTTTACTTATGAGCGCATATTGCGTAACGCGCCTTGTTATCGGTAAAGATTATAAACGATTCGCACTATCGGCAGATAAACCGCTTCTGATATATATGAGTATCTTTGGCGCGTTCTGTTTTATAGGCTCCAGCCTGCCGGAGCTTTTTTACGATTCGCAGGTTTATCACCTGGCAATACCCGAACAATATCTCAAACACGGCGGTATCTTTTACATGCCGCGCAATTTTTTTCAGCCGCTGATCGGCATGGGCGAATACCTGTATGTATGGCTGCTCCCCTTTAATGAATCCCAGCTGGTGCGGATATTCACTGCGGGAACGGGGATACTGGCGATGCTGGGGTTTTATTCATGTGTGAAGAAATATTTTTCCGCATCTACGGCGCTGACGCTCATCTCCATCGTCTGTTCAATACCGATGTTCATGATAAATCTGACTTCAACCGGAACTGAAATGCTTGCCTTGCTCTTTGTTACCGCCGCGGTAGTCTGCGGTATTGAGTCGGATCGAGATCCCCGCCTTGAACCCATAGCATATCTGCTCTATGGCTGCGCTATAGCCACAAAACTGACCGCATGCTTCGGCGTGCCGGCGCTCGCGGCCTGGTCATACGCCAAAAATAAAAATTCCGCTCCGAAGTCAGGCCTGATCGCAAACTGGCTACTGCTTGCCTTACCCATAACTCCCCAGCTGATCCAAAACTGGGCCTTCACCGGAAATCCTTTCTACCCATATCTCTCTAACTTTTTGGGACACATAAAACCGGACAAAATGCTCTTCACGCAATGGATAAATGATGTCCATCATGCGCAGTCCGCGGGCCCGTCCAAGCTTCTGAGCATGCTCTGGCGGGGGAGCGTATTGCAGCCGGTCGGAGGAAGGCGGGATTTTTTCGGCCCGGCGATACTGGCATTGACGCCTTTTCTGCTGTTTATTAAACGGGAACGCAAACATCTGATTCCCGCGCTGGGCGCCGCCGGAATATGTTTATTGCAGATTCAGTTCACCGAATATGGAAGGATGTTTCTCCCATACACGCTGCTTTTTCTGCTGCCTATCGCATGCGCCGTTGATTCGGCGCGCCTCAAAAAAACCATCTCGCTCTTTATCGCCTTATGTTTTGGAGCGAATCTTTATTGGCAGACTGTGCACTTCAGCGTATTCCTGGACGGGCTTAATTATATCGTGAGGGGCCGCAGCGAGACCGAATATTTATCGCGGACATATCCGCGGGTCTCTCCGCCGTCCAATCAGCCGGGCTATGAGTTTTTCGCGAAAAATACGGAATATAAAAAAGTGCTCATAGTAGGCGATCCGCGCAGTTATTATTGCCCGATCTTATCGGAAACCAATTCACAATTCGACATACCGCTGCTTATGGATTATTTTGCGAAGTCATCTTCCGAGCATACCGCGGTTATGCTGAGAAACGAGGGATTTGACGGCATTTTGATCAACTGGAGCGAACTCAACCGCTTATTTCCCGCGCACCTGGACAAAAAAACGTTTATGGCCAACCTCGCGATCATGCTTGGAACGGACACAACCGAAGTGTTTAGAAATTCCTGGCTCTCTATCTACAGAATAAATTGACAGTCCGCTAAAAAACCCTACTCGGAGAGGTATGAGGTGTAAGGGGAATTGTTAACCCGAATCCTGCAATTCAAGCCGGTTCACATTCGCAAACCGGCGGCACAAAAAAATGCAGGATTCCCCGCAGCAGCGGGTCGTGAATTTTCAGCGCTATGCGCGGAAATTCACGAGGGCATATCCGTCGCGAAGCGGCCCCTGAGCACTGCGAAGGGGAAAAATGCAACTGCATTTTTCGGGTTAAAGGGCTGTTAAACAAATTCCAGGGTTTTAAGCTGCTGGTTCAGCTGCTCCGAGAAAAATCTTTTCAACAGATTGTCCAGGTAGTCCATGGCCTGCGGCTCCGCCGCAAGCGCGTGGACCTCAGACCAGGCGCCGTCGTGAAGGGTTTCCCAGAGCCGGGAATCCAGCCCCACCGAAGAATGCTTGAAACCGAACCCCGCGGTCTCCAGCGCCCGAAGGGTGAAAGCGCGGCGCATCCAGGGAGACAGAACACGGAATAAGCCGTTCTCAAGATCCTCCAACGCCCCGAGCAGAAGCTCGTATTTTTCCCGGCTTGGCTGGTGGGCCGGCGTGATCTTATTTATCACTTCGCATAAATAGAACGCGGTTAACAGCCTATCCAGTTCCTGGCGTATACGGGGAAAAACGGCAATGCTTCTGCCCCCGGTGCAAACGGGGAAACTGGATCCGTTCTTGAGGTGAAAACGGTAGTCTCCCAGGCTGATGGGCTCTGAAAGGGCGCGCAACTTTCCCCGGGACAACCGCACGCTCCTGAAGTTCACCTCGAACTTGCCGCGTTCTCTGGTGAAGACCGTAACAATACGGTCGTTTTCCCGGAGAGGCCGCCGCCATAGAACGATGCCGTGATCGCAAAAAACCATATGGAGGATATTTTAGCATTAACCGGAATTCCTCTATTGGAGGAATTTCTCTGTCGCACGCGTTTACCGGCTTTACCGGACTTAGACGTTCTTATATATACCCGCTTTTATCGGCAAAAAAATGTTCCCGACCGCTGCCATTTTTCGAATATTACTTTGGTTTAGCGCGTTAATTTAATATAATTAAACATATGCTACCCACATACAGACCAAATGTAAGAAGAAGAAAGAAGACTCTCGGTTTTAGAGCCAAGATGAAAACCGCGGGCGGACGAAAGACTTTAGCGAGAAGACGCGCAAAAGGGCGCTGGCATCTCATCCCCGATTAAGGAAACCTCGGTATTCTAAGTGAGAAAGTTTTCTTTTTCCGGGAACTCGCGTCTGCACGGCCGCAAGATCTTTGACTTAGTCTTTAGCGAGGGGAAAAAATCTTCCACCCGCGACCTTGTGATGTGGGCCTATGTGCCGGGCGCGAAAACGAGCGGGGAGAAATGCCCCGGACTGACCGCATCCGGCAATAACCGATTAGGGCTCGTCATCAGCAAAAAGACCGGCGGCGCGGTGCGGCGCAACAGACTTAAAAGGCTTCTTCGGGAAGCTTTCAGGCTTTCAAAAGACGGCTTAAGGGACGAAGCGCATATAATAGTATATCCGAAGGCGGGATGCGGAATAAAAACCCTTTTAGAGGCTAGGACCGCGCTTGGCGCGATCTGGGCCAGGGCTAGAATAGCGAACACATAGTAAATGACACGAATTTCATGTCGGATAAAACCAGGCTATGCCGGCGCAGTATCAAAGCCCGTGGTTTACGAGCGGCCCGATGGGCGGGTGACTTTTCGTGCTATTAGCGGCTATTCGCGAATATTGACGGCGGCGCAAACGGCATACGGACTTTTCAGGCCCCTGTTGGGGCCGCGCGCCTGCAGATTCCATCCAACCTGTTCGGAATACGGCTTCCAATCCCTTAAAAAACACGGGGTGTTAAGGGGCGGCTTATTGAGCGCCGCCAGGATACTCCGCTGCCACCCATGGAATCCGGGCGGACATGATCCCGTTCCTTGACAAAGTTGGGAACTGAGCGCCGGGAATTTGGAATTCCACCACCCCGGCCGCCGTCCCGACCACTGAATTGTAAGTATGGAGACAATGTAATGCAAAAGAATTTGATACTCGCTATCGTATTATCGTCGGCAGTTTACATACTCTGGTATTCCTTCATCGAAAAGCCCCAGGCGGTCCAACAAGCCCCGGCTTCGTCCGCTCAGCTCCAGAGTCCATTGCCCGCGGCCGGCGGGACGGCCCCGGCGTCCTCCTATGCGGCTTCAGCCGCCGCGCCCGCAGCCTCCATCCCGGCCTCATCCGATTGGCCCAGGAACAGCGTAAAGCTTGACCTGCCCAAAGCCTCCTACTCTTTCCATCCCTCCGGCGCTTCTATAAAAAGCGTGGTCTATCAGGGCCCCGTCGCCCCGGTGGAACTGGTCATTAACGCGGCGCCGGGCTTTCTCAGTTCTTTTGACAACCTCTCCTTCACCCTTAAGAGCAAAACGGCGGACAGCGTAACCTTCTCCGCCCGCGCCGCCGAAGGCGTGACCATAACAAAAAAATTCACCCTAAACGGGGACGACAAAATAAACCTGCTGGAGATAATCGCCGCAAACTCCAACTCCGCGCCTGCGGTACTGGGAGCGTGGGATCTAAAACTGGGGCCGGGTCTCGGCACGGTCAAGAGCGAAGAAAAAGAAAACCCGGACCTCTGGAACGCTAAATACACCGTGCGGGAGGAGGGAAAAAAATTCCCGACCGTAAAAACCCTCAAAGAAAGTCAGAAAGCGGGGTCCTGGATATGGGCCGGCGTGGACAACAGGTATTTCCTGGCCGCGGTACTGGGCGGGGATATGAAGCGCGACGAGCTCAATTTCTCCAAGCCGGAGATCAACGGCAAAAAGACGCCTCTTTTATCAATGCCCTTCGAGGCCGTGATGCTGGCTCCCAAAGAAATCCGCGTCTGGCGCGTAGAATTTTATATCGGCCCCAAGGATTACAAACTGCTCCAGGCCCTGGGCAGCGGCCTTGACCGCTCCGTGGATTTCGGTTTTTTCTCGCCGTTGGCCAAGCTTGCAGATTCCGCTCTCGGCTATTTTTACGGGCTTACCGGAAATTACGGTTTTGCCATAGTGATACTCAGCGTGATCCTGCAGATACTAATGTTCCCGTTGAGCTGGAAGTCGTTCAAAGCCATGGCTGTCATGAAAAAGATACAGCCTGAGATGCAGGCCATACAGGCGCGCTACAAGGACGATCCCAAGCGCATGAACTCCGAAGTCATGGAACTTTATAAACGGCACGGCACCAACCCTCTGGGCGGCTGCCTGCCGATGCTCATTCAGATACCCATCTTCTTCTCGCTGTTTACGGCGTTAAGGAACTCCTGGCCCCTGCATGGCGCGCCCTTTATCTTCTGGATAAAAGACCTGTCGGCAAAAGACCCCTATTATGTTCTGCCGCTGGTCATGGGCGCCATAATGTTCCTGCAGCAGCTTCTGACCCCGCAGACCGGAGATAAAGCCCAGGCCGCCATGATGAAATGGATGCCGGTGATCTTCACATTCATGTTCCTGAGTTTTCCTTCGGGGCTTGTAATGTATTGGCTTATCAACAGCATTTGGGGTTTCGCGCAAACCATGATTTTACAGAAGAAAATGGCATGACGCCGGGATATTCAACCAATTCAGGAGATTCACGGGTAATCGGATATACGGTTTAACACAGCGGCATCCGCGCTATTTCCCGCGCGGACCGCGTATTTCTGGAGGAAACACACATGAAAGAGACGAAAGTAGAAGCAAAAACCATACAGGACGCTGTGGAAATCGGCCTGATGGAACTGGGCCTGCGGCGCGACCAGGTCGAAGTTGTGGTTGTAAGCGAAGGAACGAAGGGCTTCCTCGGTTTAGGCGCTAAGAAAGCCTGCGTAATGCTGCGCGAGAAAAAATGGACCGGCGGCGGCCATTATCAGCAGGAAGACTCCCGCCGCGAACGGCCTTCAGCCGGTCGGGGCAGGAACGAGAACTCCCGCCGCGACGGCCCGCCCAGGCGCGACAGAGGCAACTCAAGGCCGCGCCCCGAACGCACTCCGTATGCCAGGACAACCGACGCCGTACGCCCCGACGCGGTCTATCAGGAGGTGAGCCTGGCCATGGAAACCGTTCAAACGCCGGAAGATCCCGTGGAACACGCGAAGCTGGTGTTCGCCACCACCATTAAGCTCATGAGCCTTGAAGCCACCGTCACCGACGCCAAACAGGAACCCGGACAAGGCATCATCTCCCTGAAATTCGACTGCCCGGATTCGGCCGTCTTCACCGCTGAAAACGCAAGAGGCCTGCAGTCCCTGCAATTCCTGATAAACTCCATAATCAACAAGAACCGCAAGAACCGCTACTCCGTCAGGATCGACACCGCCGAATACTGGACCAAGAAGGAAGAGGAACTGGCCGCAAAGGTGGAATCCGTGGTGAAAGATGTGATCGGAACCGCCCGCCCCTACCGTCTTGAGCCGATGTCGGCTCCGCTGCGCAAATACGTGCACAGTCTGATAAAAGCCAAGTATCCTGAAGTGGAAACGCTTTCGGAAGGCGAAGGTAAGTGGCGTAAAGTGGTAATCCGCCCCGCTTCACAGAAAGAAGCCGCCCAGCAGTAACGGCAATGGATAGATAATAGAGAACAGAAAAACAAAGAACAGAGGACAGAGGATAATTGGCCGTCTGAGGCGCACCTTGCCTGATACGGCGCCTGCGCATGTATTAAAAAATGCGGCTTCAATGATCCCTGTCCTCTGATTTCTTATATTAGGCCTTTCAATCATGCTTTTACCAGACACCACCCAGACCATAGTGGCGCCGGCATCAGCCCCCGGCAGCGGAGCCATCGCGGTGGTAAGGCTTTCAGGGCCGGGGGCCTTTCGAACAGCGGCGGCCTTCCTTAAACCTTCCTCCGTTGTTAAAAATCCCAAAAACAGATTTTCATATTTGCTCAGCGCCGAGGAGAACGGCCGGCTGCTGGATAAGACGATCGTCGTCTTCTACCGCGGCCCCGAAAGCTATACGGGGGAGGACATGGTGGAAATCTCCTGCCACGGCTCGCCTTACATAGTTTCGCGGCTTCTCAGCCTTTCGATCGCCGGCGGCGCGCGCGAAGCCGGTCCGGGAGAGTTCACGCTCAGAGCCTTCATGAACGGCAAGCTGGACCTGGCCCAGGCCGAAGCCGTGAACGACCTGATAATCTCGGAAGGCGAAACCGCCCACCGCGCCGCCATAACGCAGGTCGAGGGGGGAATCTCGAAACGTATCAAGGAACTGCGCGGAGCCCTGATAACAATGCTGGGCGAGTTGGAAGTCCGGCTGGACGATTCCTATAATGAACTGGGCGAACTCGATATTAAAGCTTTCACAAAGCGAACGGCCGCCATAGCGGGGAAAATAAAGGCCTTGGCGGACAGTTTTAAAAATGGCCGCTATCTCAAACACGGCATACGCGTGACCATAGCCGGGGCGCCCAATTCCGGTAAGTCCTCTCTTTTAAACAGGATTACAGGCAGCGGGCGCGCCATAGTCTCGCCCAAAGCCGGAACAACGCGCGACACCATAGAAGCAAAGCTGACACTATCGGGATTTACGGTCATTTTTACCGACACCGCGGGAATAAATCCCCGGACCAGCGACGCTATAGAGCGTGAAGGAATGCGCCGCTCGCTGAAGGCGCTTAAAACCGCCGACATCATCCTATGGGTGCAGGACGCTTCAAAAAAATCTTCCCCGGCGGACCGCCGGGTCGGAGCGGCCATTGAGCGGGGCTCCGCGCCGGGAACCGACCTTGTAAAGGTGTTCAATAAAGGCGACCTTCCAGGAGCCAGAACTCCCAGTGAGACCGCGGATGGGACGGCTATTTCCTGCAGGACCGGGGAAGGCATCGCCGCCCTGAAACGCCTCCTGATCAGGGAAGAAAAGAAGATATTTTCAACCGAGTCCTCCTCCGTAATAACTTCCGCCCGGCATTATTCGGCGCTGTTGAACTCGCACAGAGAGCTAGAGAAGATCGGACTTTTGGGAACCGGACGAAGTTTCCCGTTAGAACTGGCCGCGGAACATCTAAGGGGAACTCTTACCGCCCTGGCCGGCATTCTGGGGGAAACCGCTTCCGAAGAAATTCTGGCCAGTATTTTTAAAAATTTCTGTGTGGGGAAATAGATGGGATTTTTACCTTTTTCAAAAGGCATCCTGACGGATCCGGAGCCGCAATTCCGGAAACTTTTCAGCGGCGATCTTAACCCCGGGACATCGGTCGTTATTTATATTTTCTATATCTTCGCCAATGCGTTTTTTTTAGCCGCGAAACCGGCTGATTTTCCGGCCGAATTCGCCCAGTTCGGGCTTGAGGAAAAAAGCTGGGCTTTTTATTTTTTTGTGGAAATCTGCTGGGGCACCGCGCTAACGGTCGCCGTCTCCGCGCTGATGCTGCATTTCCTGAGGATTTTCCGCGCCGGGAAGCTGTTTATCAAGATCCCGGCCTGGACATTAGGAATGCTGGCCTGCGCCGGAACGGCTTACTATGCCAAAACTGCGCCATTCTCTTTATTATCGTCTATCGGCGCATTTTTCTTTATCGCCGCCATAATCCGCCGGGAACAAAAGGTCTATTGGCGATTTTTCCAGGCGACACTGGCGCTGAATCTGATAACCGTAGTGGTTCTGCCCCTGGAATTTGCCGCGGTTTATTTGAGATCGGAAAACCTCTTTCTGGCCGCTGAAATAATCTCCGGATTGTGGATACTTGTGCTTTTCACGAAGCTGGCTAAAATTTTCACCGGCACAAGCGTGCCAAAAGCCGTAATTTCCATGGGCGCCGGTTCTATCGCGGGCCTGATCTTGCTGTATCTGCTCTACGGCGCCGGAGTTATGCCGAAGGAAGTATATAAAGCGCTGCTTATTTTATGACCTTTTTCGATCATCCGCAGGATTTTGACGTCATAGTGATCGGCGGCGGGCACGCCGGCTGTGAAGCCGCTTTGGCGGCCTCAGGCATGGGAATGAGAACATTGCTGATGACGCAGGACCTGGATACTATCGCGCAAATGTCGTGCAATCCTTCCATAGGCGGACTGGGAAAAGGCCAGATCGTCCGGGAAATAGACGCGCTGGGCGGCCACATGGCCAGGGTCGCCGACCTATCGGTTTTAAGCGCGCACACGCTCAACATCTCCCGCGGAGCGGCCGTCCGGGCGCCCAGGGCCCAATGCGATAAAAAACTCTACCAGTTCGCCATGAAACACACACTGGAACTGGCCAAGAACCTCGCCTTGATCCAGGACGAAGCGGCGAGGGTATGGACAGAGGGCTCCGAACTCCGGGGAGTGGCAACCATCCGGAACACCCGCTATAAATCCAAAACCGTAATACTTACCACCGGTACTTTCCTGAACGGCGTCATCCACATCGGCCTCTCCTCTTTCCGGGGGGGACGCTACAACCACCCGCCTTCTGACGGGATGTCCCCGTCGCTTGAAGCGCTGGGATTAAAGCTCGGACGATTTAAGACCGGCACTCCAATGCGCCTGAACGGCCGCACCATAGATTTCTCAAAATGCGAGGAACAGCCTCCAGACGCCCCGCCTCCTCTTTTTTCCCATTTCACGAAGACGCCCAAACGCGCTCTGATGCCCTGCTGGATAACGCGCACCGGCGAACGCTCCGCCGCCATAATTAAAGCCAACCTGGACAAATCCCCGCTTTATTCCGGACGCATAAAATCCACCGGCCCCCGTTACTGTCCTTCCATAGAGGACAAGATCGTAAAGTTCCCGCACCATACGAGCCATATCCTGTTCCTGGAACCCGAAGGCTTTGACACAGAGGAATATTACGTCAACGGGCTCTCAACCAGCCTGCCGGAAGAAGTCCAGCTGGAACTGGTGCGCTCCGTAAAAGGGCTGGAGCGCGCCGAGCTGATGCGCGCGGCCTACGCCATAGAATACGATTACTGCCTTCCCGTCCAACTGGACTATAATCTCGAAACAAAAGTCCTGCCCGGACTTTTTATGGCCGGTCAGATAAACGGCACTACCGGCTACGAAGAAGCCGCGGCGCAGGGACTCATGGCCGGGATAAACGCCGCCCTGAAGATCAGGAAGCTTGCTCCGTTTATACTCGGAAGGGAGGAAGCGTATATCGGAGTGATGATAGACGACCTGATCTCCAAAGGCGTGGAAGAGCCCTACAGGATATTTACTTCGCGCGCGGAATACCGCCTATTGCTGCGCCAGGATAACGCGGACCTGCGCTTAATGCCTCACGGGTTCACGCTCGGACTGATCCCTAAAAGATTTAAAAAGAATTTCGAGCTTTACAAGGCTTGCGTCGGCGCCTTAACAAAAACAAAGGGCGGCGCGGTGGAACGCATTGGGAAACGCAAAAGCGGAGGAACACATAGCTCCGTCTCAAAGCCCTCATCGGACAATAACATGGCCCCATGGACCAGGACGAAGGCCGAATCGACCGTAAAAATTGAAAAAGAATATTCCGGCTACATAACACGCAATCTGCGCGAGGCCGAAAAGATGAAGCATTTTGAGCACATCAGTATCCCCGACAGTCTGGAGTTGGCCGCTATAAAAGGGATCTGCATAGAATCCAGGCAGCAGTTCCTGAAGGTCCGCCCCAGAACGCTTGCCCAGGCGGCAAGGATCCCGGGCGTTACGCCGACCGACATACAACTTTTGTGGATCCACTTAACCAGGCTCGCCAAGGGATAAGGATTAACCGCTATGGATGAGATAAGCAGGGAGACTCTGAAAAAATGGGGGATCGCCCTGACAAAAGAACAGGAAGCCAAACTGGAGCTTTTCAAAGCGGAGTTGCTGGAAAAAAATTCGCGCTTCAATCTTATTTCGCAGAATGATACCGGCGACCTCTGGCCGCGCCACATCCTGGACGCCCTGGCCGGCGTCCCGTTGCTGTCGAAACTGCTTAAGCCGGGGGACTCCGTAGCCGACGCTGGAGCTGGGGCCGGCTTCCCGGGTATCCCGCTGGCCGTAGCGTTGGAAACATTCGGGTTCGATCTCTGGGACTCCAGCCTTAAACGACAACAATTCCTAACCTGGACGGCGGCACGGCTCAAGCTTAAGAATATCCGCGCGTTGCACCGGAGAATAGGACAAAGCGGCACGCTGGAAGACGGAAAATACGGCGCGGTCGTGGAACGGGCCATGGGGAAACTTGAAAACATACTTCCTCAATGCTTAAATATGCTGAAAGCGGGCGGGATCTTCCTGGCCTGGCAATCCTGCGGGCGGGCGGAAGATTCGCCGTCAATAAGGAAAAGCCTGGAATCGCATCACAGCCGCGCGGAAGAAACTCTCGAATACAGGCTTCCGAACGAAGAAAAGGCCAGATTTATACTAGTTTTCAGAAAAAACTAAATTACTCACAAGTGGGGAAATAATGCATATTCTAAATTATTACTTTACGCCGTTCGCCGTCATACTTATAGTTTTCGCGGTATATTTTTCAGAACCGGGGAAGAACGTTACCTACGCCTCTTTTGCCATCCTGGCCGCGTCTTTCGGGATCAACTACTGGTTCACGAAGAACACTTACCGTTTCATGCGTTGGATGCACAACATCCGGGCGCTCATGGTCTGGCTGAACCTGCTCACCAGCACGGTGCTGTTCTATCTGCTGTTCCCGTATTGGGCCCCCATGTGGCTTTTATTTATTATAGCTCCGGCCACCTCCGCCATGTTTATGAAAAAATCGCGGGTATTTTTCATCGCCTTCGCCTCGGCCGCCGCGATGCTCGGAGCCTATTATGTTAAAAGCATCCTTCTGGACATGCCGTTCGGCTCTCAGCTTTGGGCCACGGCCTCGGTACAGGCGCTTTTCCTCATATTTTTCTCAATGTTCGTGGCGGCCATGTCCGAAATGATACTAAAAGTCAGGGATTCGCTCCGCTGACAGGGGAATTAAGGCAAAATTAAATTTTCCCGGCTGGTTCTATTATCATGGATATACTGGTTAAACTAAGGCTTATCTTCTGGACCCTTGTTATAGGGCTCTGGGGACTTTTTCTATATCAGTACATCAGCAAAGACCTGGCTTTAGTTCCTCAAATGCGGTTGTCGAAGAATCCTTTCAGCGGAAGGCCGGCGGAAGAACGGATCATGAAAAAAATGATCGCACCAACGCCTTACGCATGGCCCCGGCCTCCGGGACAATCCTCCGGAAGCGCCGTTTCAACCGGCAACCGGCCGGTCCGGCAGAACTATCACATGGTACCGCCGGTGGCTGGGGGACTTAACATAAAAGGCATCCTCTCCGCCGGCTCAGAAACGATGCCCGATCATCCCGCCCTGGAAAAAACCGCGACCGCAGACGGCGGGGGCACAAGGGAAGAAACGGTCCCGCAGGCGCCGCCCGGATTCGCCATGATGGAAAGCCGCCACTTTATTATCTACGAGGAAGGCGCCTCGGTATCCAAAGAGCTGGTAGACAACGTTGAAAACCTTCACGGCAACATCATGCTGGACCTGGTAGCCTTTTCGCCATGGACCAGGGACAACAGGAGAGTTTACGTGTTTTTCGCCCAAAACCAGGATACTTACCAGCGGCTGACCGACCGCCCCGCATGGTCCGGCGGCGTAGCTTCCTTAAGCGAGCGTAAAATCTATCTTTTTAAAAGCGAAGAAGCGTTCGGCATACTTGCGCACGAACTGACGCATATATATTTTGACAGCTTCTTCCCGGCGGAGAGGAGCAGCCCCCTGTGGCTAAGCGAGGGAATGGCTACATATATACAGTCCGAAAGGGGTCATTCAACCCCCATCTGGCTGGCGCAAAACCTGAAATTACTTGAAAAGGGCGGCGGGTTCAAGCTGAACGACCTTGTGCGCATAGACAACATGCAGGGCGCGGACGAAGATAACGTCCGCCTTTGGTACGCGCAGTCCTACAGTATCGTACGGTTCCTTACAAGAATGAAAGCCGGTGAAGCTTTTTACACATTTTGCAAACGTCTCCGGGACGGCACTCCGGTACACCAGGCGCTATATCAGGCATACGGCATGCCCTACAACAAGCTCTCCTCGCTCGAATACGCCTGGCGCTACGACCTGAAGACCGGTAAGATCTCCGGAAGCACGCACTAAAAGGCTGCTAACCCGAAAAATCCCGCTTAAACTTTCCCCGGTCGGCCGAAACTATGCATGGCCTCCCCGCTCCAAGCCCGTTATACTGTTATCCTTCATAAAGAGGCGTTCCGCCTTCTTTATATTTAGCGCCCCGAAATTACATTTCCACATTTCTTATTTTTAACAATGAAGAATTGCGGCAACCGCAACTTTTTAGGCTGAATTTTGCCGCCACAATTTGATTCCCGCACAAAAAAACCTTTATATCACAGTGTTTTTTAGTTTCAGGATTGACAAGCATCAAGACATACACTATACTTTAAGCCCGGTGGTTTAAAGTGGTTAATAGTGTAAGCAAGTGGTTTAAAATGTGCTAAAATAATTATTCTACCGGAGTCAGCGCAGGGACATAGCGGCGGTATCATAAGTTTTTCATTCGCGCTTGCAAGCCGGCCAATTAACGCGTTTTCAATATTACATGAGCACTCTATACGGCGAATATTCATACGTGATGGATTCCAAGAACCGCATGTTCATTCCCGCCCGGTTCAGGGAAGAGCTTCACAAAGAAGATAAAAACTATTTCATGCTTTCCATCGGGCTTGACCGCTGCCTCTACCTGTTCCTGCCGGCTAAGTGGGAAGAACTTATAGCCAACAACATGGCTATTTTCAAGTCGGAGAACAAAGAAGAGGAACGGGCCTTTAAAAGATTTTTTTTCGGCAACGCGACCGACGCCCAACTGGACGAGCAGGGCAGGATACTGGTGCCGCAAAATCAAAAACAATATGCCTCTCTTAAAAAAGACATAGTGATAAGAGGGGCGGGGAACAAGGCGGAAATATGGGATGCACGGAGCTGGTCCAAATACAAAAAAGACATCATGGAACCGTCGGCCGAAAAGTTCAGCAAGATCTTCGACCTGTGAGAAATAGTGAAATGGATACGAACTACACACACCAGCCGGTGCTGCCGGAAGAGGTGGCCGGGCTTCTGATCACCGACAAGTCCGGGATCTACGTTGACGCCACGCTTGGCCTGGCCGGCCATGCCATAAAAATGCTTTCAGTCCTTAACGAAGGGGCGCGGGTATTCGGAGTGGACTGGGACCCGGAAATGGCCGCGCTGGCCGCTAAGAACCTGGAGCCGTACGGGACCAGGGCAAAAGTAATCCAGGGGAATTTCGCCAACATCGACGAGATCCTGACCAGGGAAAACCTTACCGGCATCACCGGCATCCTGTTCGACCTAGGCATCTCATCCCTTCACTTCGACAAGCCGTCGAGAGGCTTCAGCCTCAAGCACGAGGGGCCGCTGGATATGCGCATAAACCCCGCTAATCCGCTGACCGCCTACAATATAATCAATCATTGGCCCTACGAACAGATCGAGCACCTCATCCGCGTCTGCGGAGAGCCCAAGTCCAACAAGATCGCACGCGCGATAGTGGAGAGGCGGACCGTAAAGCCGCTGGAAACAACCGCGGAACTGCGGAGCCTTATAGAAAGAGTGATCCCTTTCCGGGGTGAAAAGATCCACCCGGCCACTAAAACTTTTCTGGCGATCAGGGTGGCGGTCAACTCCGAATTTGACAATCTTACCAGGGGAATACAGAAAGCCATGCCATTTCTGGCCAAGGGCGCCAGGATGGGCATAATAACCTTCCATTCTCTGGAGGACAGGATAGTAAAAGAGACTTTCAAGATCATGGCGGATATGGGCGGCTGGAAAATGATCACAAGAAAGCCGGTCGTCCCTTCAGAAACGGAAACGCTGCAGAATAAAAGGGCACGAAGCGCGAAACTGCGCGTTATCGAAAAAGCGTAAGATAAAGCGGCGCTAATCAGAAGCTCCGGGCTGGAGCGGGAGGAATCATGAATCCGGAAAACATACTTAAAACTGGTTCAAAAATAAGCAAGTTCCTCAGCGGCCGGGCCGCAAGGTCTAAGCTAAACAGTCTTAAAGCGGCTGTCTGCCCCACCAAGATATTCTATCTATGGGAAAAGCACGGCATTAAACGGATAGAACTCTTCAGCATGGAATAAGAGAACCGATAGCGATATGGCAAAGACAAAGATCTTAAGACTGGCGATGCTGGCGGCAACCGGGGCCGTCTTCTTCATATACGCATGGGAAAACCTGCAGGCGACCAAACTCGGTTACAGAATTGAAGGCCTCCGCAGGGAGATCAAAGACCTTGAGAATACTAATAGTTACCTGAAAAAAGAGATCCGGGCCTCCCTGGCGCCTGAAAAACTCCAGACCGAAGCGTTAAAGATCGGCCTAGTATATCCGGAACCGGACGCCCTGGTCCTTCTGGAAGACAAAAATTCCTACAAACCCGCAAAAGGATGGCTGGCCCAGCTTTTCGGTTTTACAAGCCGCCGGATAAAGACGTAAGTTACTGAATTCAACCCGGGCTTTGGCCTATTGGCTGCCCCGCCAAAGTCTTCAATGACAGCGAAAACCATCAGAACAAGAATTAAGGCCTGTTTGTTTATCGCCGCCGCGCCTGTTATTCCAATAGCGTTGCGGCTGTTCTATCTGCAGACCATAAATCACGATAATCTTTCCGCCACCGCTGGCCGGGAATTTAACAGGACGGTTTCCGAAACAGGCCCCAGAGGAAGGATCTTCGATACCGATGGAAATCTCCTTGCGGAATCCATAGTAACCTGGAACTGCAGCCTGTTTAAAAAAGAGCTTCAGGACCCGCCCCGCGCACTCGACTCCCTGGCTTCGGCCCTCGCAATTCCCAAAAAAGACCTGCTGGCCAAGTACCGCAAAAGCAAAAACTTCGTAATAGTGAAAAAAAACCTGGACCAATCCCAGGCCGAAGCGGTACGGGCTTTAAAACTGAAAGGCGTACTTCTTGACTCCTGGCAGAACCGCTATTACCCTTCGGGCAACCTCGCCAGGAACATTCTGGGCATCGTTGGCGCCGATAAGGGACTGACCGGGGTGGAATTACTTTACAACAAGGTTCTCACCGGCCAGGTAAGCCGCCGTGAGATAGTTCGCGACGCCGGTGGAAAGATAATCTACAAGAACGAACTGGAAGGCGAAGCCGCGCCTATGGATATCCATCTGACCATAGACAAGAATATCCAGTTTTTCGCCCAGGAGGCTATAAAGAAGTACGCCGAAAAGAACCGATCCGACCTCGCCATGGTCCTGGTACAGGATCCCAATACCGGCCGGATCCTCGCTATGGCCACCTACCCGGAAGACCTGGAAAAGATAGAACCCGTGGAATGGGTCTATGAACCGGGTTCAACTTTTAAAGCCATAACCTTATCAGCCGCATTGGAAAAAAACATCGTTACCACGAAAGACGCTTTCTACTGCGAGAACGGGGCCTGGGCGCTTAACAATAAAGTTACCATCCACGACCACGAACCGGAAAAGAGCCTGACACTGTCGGGCGTTATAGAGCGGTCTTCCAACATCGGTGCGGCAAAGATCGGCCTCAAACTGGGCCTGGAGAACTTTTATCTTTACGTGAGGGCCTTCGGCTTCGGCACTAAGACCGGACTGGGCTTCCCTGGAGAATCGCCAGGCATCCTGCGCGCTATAGAAAAATACAAAACCGTCGATCTGGCGGTGGGCTCTTACGGCCACGGCATGGCCGCCACTCCCATACAGGTGGTAAACGCCTACTCCGCGCTGGCCAACGGGGGGGAATTGCTGGAAACACGCCTTGTGGACCGCATAACTAACTCCGACGGCAAGGCCGTCTTCAAGAATGAACCGGCAGTCGTGCGCCGCATAATTTCCAAAGACACCGACGCAACCGTGAAAAACATTCTACTGAACGTAGTGGAATCCGGTACCGGCAAGAATGCCGCTGTTCCGGGCTATCTCATAGCCGGCAAGACCGGCACCTCAAAAAAGATAGACCCCAGGACCGGCAAGTATCTGACAAACAAGAATGTGGCCTCTTTCTGCGGATTTTTCCCGGCTGACAAGCCGCAATACACCATACTGGTCATATTGGACAACCCCAAGGTTTTATATTACGGAGGAGAGACGGCCGCGCCGGCCTTCCAGGAGATCGCCAAGAAAATCATAACGCTTAAAGGCATCAAGCCGGACAAGGGTCTCCTTGGGCGCAAGGCCGCCGTGTCCGCGCCGGTAACAGACTAAGAAAGCAAGGTGTTATCCAATGTCCCTTAAGGATCGTTTATAGACGGGGATGCCCAAAGCCAACCAATACCACCCGGCTTCGGCCGTGCGTTGAAAAACCTGAAAAAAATTCCTATTATGTTACTGGGCGGATTCAGTATTTTACATATAAGGTTTAATGACCAATCCCAGAGTATCTTTTCTTCTTTTAACATTAACCGCCGGAACCCTCTGGGCAGGCTGGGAAGGCTATCGGTACGTGGCCAAAAACCTCGTAGGCACGGCGGTCAAACAATCCAAACAGCGCATCGCGGTTATGGCTCTTTCCTCGGAAACCGGTAAAAAGACCCGTTCCAGCGCCATTATAACGGAAAGACTCACCTCCGAGATCGCCTCCGCCCCAGGTGTAGACGTAATAGAAAGGTCCAGGCTGGACCAGGTTCTCAACGAGCAAAACATCCAGTCACAGGGCTCCATTGACCCGCTTACCGTCAAAAAGATCGGTAATATCCTGGGCGCGGACGCTCTGGTCACCGGCTCAGTAATCGAACTGAACGATCAAACCGTGGAAGTGAACGCCCGCCTTGTGGATACTCAAAACGGGAAGATACTTAAAACGGTGAGCAAAAAGATAGATAAGGACTGGCAGGATACGCGCAGTTCAGGCTGGGACGATTTCGACATTAACATGGATATGGACGTTGATATGAACGCTCCGGAACCGCTTCTGCCCGGCGGTTTTATTGATACCTCCTGCAACAGGCTCTCCCGGGACGAAGCGGCAGTAGTTTATATGGGCGCGGAACTTCAGGCTCGCAAAATAGCCCATGAACTAAAAACAGGCAGCCTTAGCGTGAAAGACCTCACCAGGAACCCGGGCAGCGAAATAAAAGATGCGGAACTTAAACGTTTTTATTACGCCAAGATAAAAGAATGGTATCAGAACGGCAACGGCATCAAACCTCTAACCGCAGGCGAAGAAGAAACCAGGGAGCGCCTCAGGCCCATGGTTTCCGCTTACCCCTGCAGATGACTCCTGATTACTTGATTTAAGCGGCGGGCAAAACCTAAATCCCGAATTTAAAAATAACCCCGGCCAAACGTGAAAAACGCGGAGAGAACTATGACGATTAAAAAGATTATTGAAGATATTAAGGATGTAAAGGTTCTCGGCGAACAATGCACTGATATAAAAGGCATAGCCAACGATTCCCGCAAAGTCAAAAGAGGCGACCTGTTTTTCGCGGTGACCGGCCGGAAAGAAGACGGAAACACATATATCCGTTCAGCGCTTGAAAAAGGCGCGGCGGCTATCGTAACGGATAAACCCGTTCCCGCAGAGTTGACAGAAGCTTTCCCGAAAGTCGCCTGGTTGCGGGTCCGGGATGTTCTCAAAGCATTTTCAAAAGCCGCCGCCGCGTTTTACGGGCATCCCTCGCGCCGCTTCACGCTTATAGGCATTACCGGCACCAACGGAAAGACCACCACCGCCTACCTGCTTGAGAATATCTATACTCTGGCCGGCGCCAGGCCGGGAGTTATCGGCACTATAGATTACCGTGTGGGGGGGGAAGTCATCGCCAAGGCGGCCAACACCACTCCGCTGGCCCACGATCTGCATGCTCTTTTCAATTCCATGTCCGGCGCCGGGGCAAAAGCTGTGGTAATGGAGGTCTCTTCCCACGCCCTGGCCCTGAACCGGGCCGACGAAGCGGCTTTCGACACTGCGGTCTTCACCAACCTCCAGCGCGACCACCTGGATTTCCATAACGACCGGGAAAGTTATTTTAAAGCCAAGCTCAGGCTTTTCCAACTTCTCGCGGCTTCGCCAAAAAAAAACCGGAACGCCGTGGTTAACTCCGACGAAGATAAGGTTGACGAAATTCTCTCCGCTTTGGACTCCAATGTGGCGGCCGTGACTTACGGAATAGACAAACCCGCGGACTTCAGGGCCGAAAAAATAGAGATATTTCAGGACCGGACGGTGTTCGAACTCAGCGCCCGCGGAACCCGGCGCAGAGTGACCCTCAACCTCCTGGGCCGCTACAATATTTACAATGCCCTCGCCGCTATAGCGGCGGCTGTTTCCGCGGGCGTGCCGCTTGAAACCGCGGTCAAAGGCGCTGAAACCCTGAACAACGTGCCGGGACGCATGGAGCGGGTGGAAGCCGGCCAGCCATTCAGCGTATTCGTGGATTACGCCCACACCGACGCGGCGCTTGAGAACGTGCTTTCGAATCTGGCAAAGATGCCGCACGGAAAGATCATAACCGTCTTCGGCTGCGGCGGCGACCGCGACCGCACGAAACGCTCCCCCATGGGAAAAGCCGCGGCCTCCATGAGCGATTGCGCCATAGTAACAAGCGATAATCCACGCGGAGAGGACCCCGCGCGGATCTTCTCCGACATCGAAGCGGGCCTTAAAGGAAGTTTTTCAAATTACATCATGATCCCCGACCGCAAAACGGCCATAGTAAAAGCAGTGGAGCTGGCGCAGGCCGGAGATATAGTGCTTATAGCCGGAAAAGGCCACGAGGACTATCAGATACTTAAAGACCGCACCATCCATTTCGACGACAGGGAAGCTGCGCACGAGGCCATCCGCTTAAAAAGATCCGGACAAAAATAGAACAAGCGCTCCGTTTTCCTGTTCCACATGCAAGTTGTCTTCATCGTCGGAAATTGATATATTTTTAATATAAGAGCGGCCATTTTAACTATTCCCCGAGGTTTATAAATTTGTGGATCTCAACACCGACATTGAAACCCTGGCGAAGGTCATTAACGGACGGGTGATAAAAGGGAGCATGGGCGCCCCATTCTCCGGGTTTGAGACGGACAGCCGCAGGCTTAAGGGTGGAGAATTCTTCTGGGCGTTGAAGGGCGAAACTTACGACGCCAATGATTTCCTGGAAACAACGCTGGCCAAAAACGTCAAGGGCTGGATAGCGGAAAACGGCAAGATCGACGCTCTAAAAGCCCGCCCCGATTTCGCGATCGGCGTCCGAAACACTCTGGAGGCTCTGCACCGCCTTGCCGCCTGGCACCGCGGCCGGTTCAAACTCCGGCTGACGGCTATCACTGGCTCCAACGGCAAAAGCACCACAAAGGAGATGATCAGGGCCATCTTTGAAACAACCGGCCCAACCGCGGCCAATATAGGTAATCTCAACAACCATTTCGGCCTGCCGCTCTCGCTCCTTGAACTCCGCGGGGAACATCAATTCGGGGTCTTCGAACTCGGCGCCTCTAAAAAAGGCGACATTTTAGAAATAGGCAAGCTGGCCGGCCCCACGGCCGCCGTCATAACCAATATCGGCCCCTCTCATCTCCAGTATTTCGGCAGCCTGGAAGCCGTTTTTCAGACCAAAACCGAGATCATAGACTGCCTGGAACCCGGAGGAACACTGGTCTATAATTCCGACGACGAATACCTGAAGTCCCTCAAGGACCGCAAGATCGGCAAACTGAGCTTCGGGCGCGGTGATGCCGACATCAGGGTTCTGGACTCAGACGGCGCCTTTAAACTCGGTTATAAAGGCGGCATTATCGAGATCCGTCTGCCTTCCGACGCCAGGCATAATCATCTTAACGCCGCCGCCGCGGCGGGCGCCGCCATCGCCTGCGGCCTGGACTTGGCGGCGGTAAAGACTGGCTTGGAAGCCTTCACCCCGCCCCCGATGCGGCTGCAAACGCTGAATATAAAAGGCGCCGCCGTAATTCTTGACGCCTACAACGCTAATCCGGCTTCCACGCGGGCCGCACTGGAATCTGTTTTCAACTCGGCTTTCCATAAACCTTTTTATCTTGCGCTGGGTGATATGAAAGAACTGGGCCGGTATTCCGAAAGCTACCACGCGGAACTTGGAAAATACCTGGCGGACCTGGACGCGGAGAGGATATTCCTGGCCGGACCGGAAATGAAAGCCGCCGCCGCTGAACTGGAGAAGAAAGGCAAGGGCGCGAAGCTGATCTACGCCGAGTCTTCAGAGGCATGGGCGCAGGACCTGCGCGCCGCGATTCTTTCCGGCAAGGGCACTTTCCTTCTGAAAGCCTCCCGTGCGATGAAATTCGAAAAGCTGATAGAAGGATTACAATAATACGGCACGGGACTGCCGCTATCAATCTGTCCAGCCGACTCCAAGGAGATTTATGCTTTATTACGTGCACTATTTAAAGGATGTTTTCAGTCCGCTCAACGTTTTCCAGTACATAACTTTCAGGGTAGGGGGCGCGATAATGACGTCCTTCCTCCTAAGCCTCATAATCGGCCCGCGCCTTATAGCTAAACTGCGTTCTTTTAAGATAAGCCAGATCCAGAGGACGGACGGACCCAAAAGCCATCTCTCAAAGGAAGGGACCACCACCATGGGGGGCCTGCTTATATTCCTGACCATGGTCCTGAGCACACTGCTGTGGGCCAGGCTGGACAACAGGTTCATTCTGCTGCTCCTGTTCACCACTGTGACACTGGCTTTCACCGGATGGATGGACGACTATACCAAGCTGGTAAAGAAAAACCCCAAAGGCGCTTCCTCAAAATTCAAATTCCTGATGCAGATATTCACGGCTATCGTAGTGGTCGGGTACCTGGCCGCCGATCCTCCAAATGCCGCCTACGCAACCCAGCTTGCCATTCCTTACACCAAGGAGCTTTATCTTAACCTGGGTTTCCTTTACGCGGCACTGGCCATGTTCGCCATCATAGGCTCGTCCAATGCCGTAAATCTGACGGACGGCCTCGACGGCCTGGCCGCCGGCGCCATAGTCTTCGCCGCCCTGACTTTCGTAATCCTCTCTTACTCGGCCGGCAATGTTAAGCTGGCGGCCTATTTCAAAATTATCCATGTGGAAGGCGCGGGAGAGATAGCCGTCTTCCTTGCGGCACTCATAGGCTCCTGCCTCGGCTTCCTTTGGTTCAACGCCTATCCGGCCGAGGTTTTCATGGGCGACACCAGTTCGCTTTTCCTGGGCGGAGCTATAGGGGTTTCCGCCATCGCCGTCAAACAGGAACTCATCCTCCCGATAGCCGGTGGGATCTTTCTGCTTGAAACTCTGTCGGTGATACTACAGATGGGCTCTTATAAGCTGCGCGGCAAAAAACGGCTGTTTCTGATGGCGCCCATACATCACCATTTCGAACTTAAAGGCATAGCCGAATCCAAGGTTACCGTCCGGTTCTGGATAGCTGGCATCATGCTGATGCTGATCGCGCTCTCGTCGTTAAAAATCCGGTAAGCAGCGAGACAGATGGGCGGTTAAGAGGCAAGCCAAGCGAATATTGCTAATTTTATGCAATCTGGCCGCCTAGCTGTCCAGCTGTCTAGCCGCCCAGCAAAAACGATTTATGTTTAATCCTGAAAAGTTTAAAAACAAAAAAGCTCTCGTCATAGGCGCTGGGAAATCCGGGGTCGCTTGCGCGAACCTGCTGGCCGCCCGTGGTTTCGCGGTACTGTTGAGCGACAGCAAACCCTTTGCGCGGCTTAAGGTCCGCCTTAAAGACCTTAGCCCGAAAGTGGAACTGGAAACCGGCGGACACACCGCCGGAACAATGCGTTGCGGATTCGCGGTAAAAAGCCCGGGGCTGCCTCATTCTACCCCTCTTATTGTAAAGCTTAAAAAAAGGCGTGTCCCCGTTTTCAGCGAGATAGAAACGGCTCTCGCCTTCTCCCGGACCTCCGAACTTATGGCCGTAACTGGCACCAACGGAAAGACCACCACGACCATCCTGCTCGGAGAGATAATGAAACGCGCCCTTAAGGCCCGCGGCGGCAAGGCCCGGGTCTGTGGAAATGTGGGAACGCCCGCGGCGGAGATCATAGAAAAAACCGGGCCACGCGACGCGGTCGTGATGGAAGCATCAAGCTACCAGCTTGAAGACAGCTCGTTCATTCAGCCCCGGACCGCCTGCGTGCTTAATATTACGCCCGATCACCTGGACCATCATAAGACGATGGCCAAGTACATAAAAGCCAAGACAAAAGTTTTCCGCTTTCAGAACGCAGCAGATGCCTGCGTTTTCAACGCCGATGACGACTACTGCCGCAGCGCGGCCGCAGCCTGCCGTTCCGGAGTCCTTTTTTTTTCATCCTCTAAAAAAGGCGGCTCCCTGAACGCCTGGGTGGAAGCGGGGCGATTAGTCTTCCGCGTTAAAGGGAAACGCCATATCCTGAAACCTCCGGCGCTGCCAGGCCTGCATAATTTAGAAAACGCGATGTGCGCGGCCTTGATGGCTTTTACGCGCGGAGTCGCTCCATCCGACATACAAAAGACCTTTTCCTCCTTCAAAGGAGTGGAACACCGCATAGAACCGGCCGGGAACGCGCACGGACTTGTTTTCATAAACGATTCAAAAGCTACGAATGTGGATTCCACTCTGGTGGCCCTGAAAGCCCTGGGAAAGGACCGCAGGAACATCTGGCTGATACTGGGCGGCCTTGACAAGGGCAGTCCCTACAGCCCGCTTAAACCGTATTTGGAACGTTCGGTAAAGGCCATCCTTTCCATAGGCGCGGCGGCTCCTAAAATAGAAGAAGAACTAAAAGACGCTTCTCCGGTCATCAGGGCGGGAACTATCGCCAATGCTCTAAAAACAACGCTGGCGGAAGGCGCAAGAGGGGACATAGTCCTGCTTTCTCCCGCCTGCGCATCTTTTGACCAGTTCAGGGATTTTGAAGACCGGGGCCGCAAGTTTAAGAAATTAGTAAAAAAGCTTATGACTACGGACTGGGATATGAAGCATCGAGAAAGTAAGATAAAAATATGAGGATTCCGGATATAAAGCGCGCAATAGCTTGCCCTTTTAATTTTAGCCTTTAGCATAGTATTTACTATGGACTTTTCATCCCGCCGGGAAAAACCCGCGTACAACACGATAAAAAACAGGAATCCTAAATATATGGATTTTCCACTTTTTCTGATCATCCTAAGCCTGCTGGGATTAGGCCTTGTTTCTCTTTTTTCGGCCAGCGCCATTTACGCTTCAAACAAAGGACTGGCCTCTCTTTTTTATACTAAGCGCCAAGCCATCTGGATGATCCTGGGCCTGGGGGCCGCCGCCGGTATCGCCAGGATAGATCTGGAAAGGATACGGAAGTTCATAAAACCGGGAGTGATCCTGACCGTGTTACTGCTTGGCGCGACTCTTTTCATGCCGCCGGTAGCCCACGTGCGCCGTTGGATACCCTTAGGTTTCATGAAACTGCAAATGAGCGAATTCGCTAAAATAGTCCTGGTCCTCTACCTAGCGGATTTTTTTGACCGCCACTTAAGCCATATCGCCTCTAATCCCAAACAGCTTCTGAAACCCCTTGGCGCCATGGCGATAATACTGGCGCTGATAGCCAGGGAACCGGACCTTGGCACACCGGCGCTGATGTTCGTGACGGCCATATTCATGTTTTTCGCCGCCGGAGTGAAGCTGCGCTTTATCCTCATGCCTATAGCCGCCATGATCCCGGTGTTTATCGTGGAACTTTTTTTACACCCGTACCGCATAGCCCGCCTGAAGACTTTCCTCTCGCCCTGGGAGAGCGCATCCGGCGCGGGGTATCAGTTGGCGCAATCGCTCCTGGCCGTGGGCTCAGGCGGCTGGCTGGGTAAGGGCCTGGGCGCTTCCCAACTCAAGCTCATGTATCTGCCTGAACCGCATACCGATTTCATTTTTTCCATTATAGCCGAGGAAACAGGTTTTATAGGAAGCCTGCTTATCGTTCTGCTTTTCCTGGGGCTTCTTATCAAAGGCGTCAGGATAGCCAGGAACGCCCCCAGTTTTTATACCAGCCTGACGGCGCTGGGCCTCACGCTTATGATCACGCTGCAATCCTTTTTCAATATGGCCATGACAATGGGCCTTATTCCGACCAAAGGGATCCCTCTGCCTTTTTTTTCCTACGGCGGCTCATCCATTCTCGCCTCGATGATAGCCGTGGGAATAATCCTGAATATCTCAGCCCATAGGAATTCCGGCATATGACGGATCTAAATACCGCCAAACGCGTACTGATAGCCTCCGGAGGCACCGGCGGGCATTTCTACCCGGGCCTGGCCCTGGCTAACGAACTCCGTTCCAGAGGCGGCTGGGAACCGTTGTTTCTGGTTAAAAAGGGGGATATTTCCATCGCCGCCCTCCAGGACAACTATTATCCTTACGCCGAAATAAATATGACTTACATGCCGCGCTCGCTTAATCCCGCGGCGCACCTGTCGTTCATGTATAAATCAGCCGCCTCCCTGACCCTGTGCCTGCGCATCATCAAAGACTTTAAACCCGCTTTGATATTCGGCACCGGAAGCTACATTTCCTTCCCGGCGGCGCTGGCCGCGCGCCTCAAAGGCGTACCGTCCATAATACACGAATCCAACGCCAAATTAGGGTTGGGCAACAGGCTGTGCGCCCGCTTCGCCTCCAAACTTGCGCTGGGCCTGCCGATAGAAGATAACCCTTTCAAAACCAAATCGGAGCTGACCGGCACGCCCATACGCGAAATATTCTCCACCCCGGTGGATCCGATTAAAACGCGCGAACGCCTGGGGCTTAAAGAAGACGGGCCGGTGCTTCTGGTCTTCGGCGGCAGCCAGGGCGCGCGGCGCTTAAACCGCGCCGCGGCTTCCGCCGTAAAAAAATTAAAAGCGACAGGGCTTGCCTTCCAAGTTCTGCATGTGGCAGGGAAACGGGATTATGCGGACACCCTTCAGTTCTATTCAAGTTTAGGTCTGGCCGGCGCGCCGTTCCTGAAAGTGCTTGATTACTGCGAGGACATAAACTCCCTCTATGCCGCGGCGGAACTTGTTTGCTGCCGCTCCGGGGCAGGCACCGTAACAGAACTGCTTTATCTGCGTAAGCCATCCATTTTGGTCCCTCTGCCGACATCAGCCGCCGGACACCAGTCCAGCAATGCCGGGGTACTTACAAGGGCCGGAACAGCGGTAACCATCGAAGAAACGACCGCCTTTGAAGAACGCCTGGCCCAAGAGCTGCAACGTCTTCTTGCCGGCCAAGCCGCGCTTGAAAAGATGCGCGCCTCTTTTGCCGGACTTAAATATCTGCCGGATCCCATGCGGGCCGCGGCCAACATAGCCGAGCTAATGGAAAAACTGCTGGGGCGCGGGAACCCGCTTTAGAGCGTAATAGCGTAGAAGCGCAGGAACACGCGAGCGTTAAAACGCGCGAACGCTAAATTATACGGGAGGTATTATATATGGAAATAGATAAAGGCGCTAAGTGGGTTAAATTCGATTACATGCGCGATTTCATGCGCGACGTGCTTATAGGTCTGGGCACGCCCAGGAACGAGGCCTCCATTTCCGCGGATGTGCTGATAACCGCCGATAAACTCGGCTTTGATTCCCACGGCATTTCCCGTCTAAAGCCCATCTATTACGACCGGATAAGACAAGGGATCCAGCTTCCGACCACCGCTTTCAAAATTATAAAGGAAACCCCGGCCTCCGCGGTAATAGACGGCGGGAACGGAATGGGCCATGTGGTAGCGCACAAAGCTATGGAAATGGCTATCAGGAAAGCCCGAAAATACGGCATCGCCATGACCGCAGTCAGGAATTCCACTCATTATGGAATGGCCGGATATTACCCGCTAATGGCGGTAAAGGCGGGCATGATAGGTATCACCGGCACCAACGCCAGGCCGTCGCTGGCCCCCACTTTCGGCATAGAGAACATGCTTGGAACCAACCCCCTGACCTTCGGCATGCCGACCGATGAGAAATTCCCGTTCCTGCTGGACTGCGCAACTTCCATCACCCAGCGGGGGAAAATAGAAGTTTACGCCAAGCTCGGCAAAACAATGCCCGCTGGCTGGGTCATAGATAAAAACGGCTGCTCAAAAACGGATCCGGGCAAGGTCCTGACGGATCTTACGCGGGGCACGGCGGCGCTGGTGCCGCTGGGCGGCATCGGAGAAGAATTGGGCGGCTACAAAGGCTACGGCTACGCCACAGCCGTGGAAATACTTTGCGCGGCCCTTCAGCGGGGCGCTTACATGAAGATGCTCACCGGCATGAAGAACGGGAAAAAGATCCCTTATCCGCTGGGCCATTTCTTCATCGCCATAAATATCTCCGCTTTCACTGACCTTAATGCGTTCAAACGCACGGCAGGATCCATCCTCAGAGAACTGCGCGCGTCAAAAAAAATGCCGGGCGCAAAAAGGATCTTTACAGCAGGGGAAAAAGAACATCTGACCTGGCTCGCTCGCAAGAACAAAGGGGTGCCGGTAAACAGGGAAACACAGCAGGAAGTCCTGGTTATGCAGAGAGAGCTGGGCCTGAAAAAATACAAGTTCCCGTTCTAAGGAATAATATTAAGGGAGCGCCGGACAAAGACGTCAGGACCATCATACGCGTAAGTATTGTTGACGGGGCGGTGAGAGTGTTGCCCTGGAGCCGCGTAGCGGATGGGGGGCCCCGAGGGGGAAGAGTGATGACCAGAATATGCTCGAAAACCTGGGAACAATGGTTGAAGACACGAAGGCTAAATTCCTGCTCTTTGCCGGGATCCTCCTGGCCATCAGCGGAACCCTCGGCAACAGCCTTGAAATAGAGCCCTTCCACAATCTTTTCTATATCTTCGCCTGGTGGGCGTATATCTTCCTTATTGACGCGCTCATCTACCGGATGAAAGGCGACTCCCTGATCGTTTCCCGGATGGATGAATTCTGGTATCTCGCGATATGGTCGGTGTTCATATGGTTTTTGTTCGAACTGGCGAATCTGCGCCTTGAGAACTGGCACTATATGTACCTGCCATCGGACCGGTCCCTGCGCCTGACCGGCTACTTTCTGGCTTACGCGACCGTCCTGCCCGGAATTTTCGAAACCACGGAACTCCTGGCTGCGGCCGGGCTTTTCAAGAATGCCAGGATAATTCCGCTGCGCGTTACTCCGGGGCTCATAAACGCGCTCTTAGCGGCCGGCGCGGCGGCCCTGATCCTGCCGCTGGCACTGCCGCGATACTTTTTCGCGCTCATCTGGGTTGCTTTCACATTATTGCTGGAACCGATCAACTACCGCCTCGGACTCCGCACACTTTTACGGGATCTGGAGGAGGGGAACCCCCGGAAACTCTATCAATTGCTCTCCGGCGGAGTTATCTGCGGCTTCCTTTGGGAGTTTTGGAACTTCAAAGCCGGGGCAAAATGGATTTACACCGTACCGCTGGTGGGGAACCTGAAACTTTTTGAAATGCCGGTCGCCGGCTATATCGGATTTCCTGTCTTCGCCGTGGAATGCTACGCCATGTATAATTTTATTTCTTACCTTAGGCGGGGCAGGACCTGGGAGGAGAACTCGCAGGAGCCGTTGCCGGAACTAAACCCCGCTGCCTGGCTGCGTATCTCTGCGGCAATCCTGCTGTTCATTGTCTATTATATAACCCCAAACGCCATAGACACGCACACCGTATGGCTCTACATTGCTTCTTTTTAATCTACAAGAGCTTAGGCCTAATTGCTATTGACTTTCGTAAATGCGGAGTGTATAACATATCGGACAAAATCGGACCGCGACATCTACACGTTAAGGAGAAGAATATGAGATCAACATTGAGAATGGCAATCATCCTGACGGCAATCTTTCAGACACTGCCTAATCTGGCTTTTGCGGAAGGTAAAAGTATATACGGCGCGGACAACCGCATCGAGCTCTTTAACGCTTCGCCTGAAACTTATAAAATTGCAGACTCTGTGGTCTCGCTCTGGAGCTCCGCTAGTGTGACAATCGACCCAGTCGCCAAGACCGCAGTTCTAAGCACCGTGAATTTCGGTGAAAGAGCTAACCTCTGCCCCGGAGAGCAATTCCGGGAACAGCCTATCGGCGCCTTCTGCTCAGGTTCTTTAGTCGGACCGGACCTGATAATGACCGCCGGACACTGCGTAACCGACGCGGAGAAGTGTAAAAGCACCAAGATCGTCTTCGGCTTCGCTATACAAAAAGCCGGCGGAGTCCCCACGACCAAAATGGCCCAGAGCGAAGTATACGCCTGCAAAAAGATCATAACACGTTTCCTGGGCAGAGAACAGGGTCCACTAAATCCCGCGGGCCAGACTCTTGGCCCGGACTATGCGCTCATACAGCTTGACCGGAAAGTGGTCGGACACAAGCCCCTGCCGGTAAACAGGACCGCCAGCCTCAAGAAAGGAGATAAACTGATGGTCATCGGCCACCCCGTGGGCCTGCCCCTTAAGATCGCCGCCGGCGCCTCCGTACGCGACGCGTCGAAAGTGGGGTACTTCGTAGCCGACCTAGACACTTTCGGCGGGAATTCCGGTTCCCCCGTTTTCAACACCGCCACCAAACTTATAGAAGGCATTCTGGTACGCGGCGACGAGGATTTTCTGGATAGCCCGGCCGGCTGCACCACCATGGCCACTTACGCCCAGACCGGCGGCCGTGGAGAGGACGTGACCAAGATCTCGGCGCTTGAATCCTTCATCCCCAAACTCAAAGCGTCGTCAAAGACCGACTCCTTCCAGGATGTGAAAATGGATGGCGCCTCATCGGATGGCATAAGCCAGCGCCTCGCTCCGTCCAAAATAAACTTCCAGTAACAGCGCATACTTAAGAACCCCGGCCCTTCTGAGGAGGGGGGCCGGGAATTTTTTTACCCCTCCGCCCATCCCGGCGGCGGCTTGCCTTCCACGCGCGCGATTATATATCATATTTGAACAAGTATTCACATATCAGCGAGGAGCGCGGCCATGAAAAGAATGAAAGTTCCTGTTTGCGCCAGACCCTGCGTCAACTCAAAAAAAATGAAGAAGGTTTTAAAATTGATGCCGCCGGCCGGGACCATCCTCGACCTGGCCGCTTTCTTTGACGCTTTCTCGGACCCTACCCGCGCGCGCATCCTTATAGCGCTCCGGGGCGCCAGGCTTTGCGTCTGCGACATCGCCGGGGTGGTGAACATAAGCGTCTCGGCGGTCTCACACCAGCTCAGATTGCTCCGGGCCTTGCGCCTGGTCAGATACGCCTGTAAAGGCCGTATGGTCTTCTATGAGCTAGACGACCGCCATGTCCGGAAAATACTTGACGTGGGCTTAAGCCATATTTCCGAACGGACTAAAACATCATGATCACGCGCATTTTCACCGGGCTGCTTACGGAAATATGGACCGTATTCCAGGAAGCCTCTTTCTATATCCTGCTCGGCATGTTCGTGGCCGGACTCATAGAGATGTTCCTGAACGAGGAAGTAATAGCCAGGCACATGGGCAAACGCGATCTCAAGTCGGTGTTATGGGCCGCCCTACTGGGAGTGCCCCTGCCGCTGTGCTCCTGCGGCGTTCTGCCGGCCGCCGTTTCCCTGAAAAATAAAGGCGCCGCGAAAGGAGCCACACTTTCATTTCTTATCTCCACGCCCGAATCCGGCATCGACTCCATAGTCCTTTCCTTCGCTCTGCTGGACCCGATAATGGCGTTCTTCAGGCCACTGGCCGCCTTTACAACCGCCGTACTGGCCGGAACGGCCGAGAATTTATTCGGCGTAGCGGAGGCTGAAAAACCCTCTAAATCCAAGCGTACCCCTGCCTGCGCCTGCTGCCATACAGGCGATAAGAAAGCAAAGCAGGGTCTTATTGAGAAATTCAAAGCCGGCATGGAATATGCTTTTGTGGAAATGCTGGGAGATATCGGCAAGTGGCTGGTCTTCGGAATCGTGGCCGCCGGCATCATCTCTTACTCTTTCCCGCAATCGTTCATTGAGCGCTACTTCGGCTCCGGCTGGCTCTCCATGCTGCTTATGCTGATCGTCGGCATCCCGATGTACATCTGTGCCTCAGCCTCCACGCCCATAGCCGCGGCGCTCATAGCTAAAGGAATGAGCCCCGGCGCCGCGCTGGTCTTCCTGTTGGCGGGCCCGGCCACCAACGCCGCAGGCATAGCTGTTATCGCTAAACTTATGGGGAGAAGAACCGTTGCCATCTATCTGGCGACAATCTCCGTCTCCGCACTCGCTATGGGCGCTCTTCTTAACCAGGTTTACACTTTCGCCGGTATAAATCCCAGGGCCATTATCGGTCGGGCCGGCGAAATGACGCCCGAATGGCTTGGGATGATCTCGGCCGTTGTTCTTATGGCGCTCACCCTTAACGCCGCGCGCCGCACCAGAAACCACCCGCGCTGTGACGCTTGAAAGGAATCAAAAACTCTATCACGGAGAATTTCTTTAACCAGGGCGCGGCCAGCCCTACTTTCTCCGAATTGCCCGAAGCACACACTAGCGGACAAAAGTGATATAATTTATATTCGGCAAATCCAGGATATCAAGAGGACTATGAAAAAAATATTATTTCCGGTTTTAATCACAATTATCGCCTCCGGCATCGCTATTGCCGAGCCCCAAAAATCCCACGAATGCCCCATGGCTAAAATGAGAAAATGCGCCGGACTCTGCCCTGAAAAAATGAAAGGAGTTGAAACCGTCAGCAGGAACACGGAAAAAGGCGTGGAAATAACAATGACCGCAAAGGACAAAGAAACCATAGCTAAAGTACAGGAAATGGCCATGGTCCATTACAACTCCAAGGACACTATGGAAACCGGCTGCCCCGGCCGCGTGGAAGGCGCGCAAATAAAGGTGACGAATATTGAAACCGGAACCAGAGCGGAGATTACCGGCACTACCCCCGAAATGATAAAAAAAATCCAGCGTGCCTCCATGAAGGAACACAAACCGGCCGCACCCGCCAAAGGGATGAAAGCCAACTCTAGAAAAGAAGTAAAAAAGGTCGCCAAATATGCCTGCCCCATGGGCTGCGCGACTTCGGACAAGCCCGGCAAATGCCCCAAATGCGGCATGACAATGACGGAGAAAAAATAAAATCTATGGTCAAAAGAATGCTTCGCAAAGTTTGTTTTTTCAAAGCTCTGACGCCTAAGGAGATCAACCAGATCCTGTCTATCGCCGCGCTTAAGCGTTACAAACCCGGAGAGCTGATTTTTATGAAAGAAGACATCGGGAAGCAGTTTTTCATCGTAAAGTGCGGACGTATAAAGATCTTTACGGCCATAGGCACACAAAAAAAGAAAACTTTCGCCTATCTCCAAAAAGGCGATTTCTTCGGCGAGATGTCTCTTTTGGGCGGAAAGATCCGTTCGGCTTCGGCCCAGGCCATGGAAGACACCGAGCTGCTGGTGATCTCAAAAAAGAACTTCAAGGCGCTCGTCCTCCAGACCCCCGATTTCACTCTCAAACTTTTATACACGCTTGCGAACCGCCTCAATAACTGCGACAAAGAAATTGAATCCATGCTTTTTCACAACATACTGGGCCGCCTGGCCGACGCGATAATAGACCTGACCAAGGATAAGCATGTTAAGCACGTCAAAATGCACCTGGACCAGAACGAACTGGCCGAATACATGGGAACCACCAGGGTACCGGTCTGCAGAGCCGTCAACACGCTTAAAAGAAGCGGCGTAATAGAATACAAGCGGGGGGAACTCACCGTGCTGAATATGGACAAGCTGCGCGCCATATCGGGAAATGCCGTGCCTCCTCCTCTGCACCTGCCTGTTCACACACACAGCAAATAAGTATTAAGGATGCGATAAAAAGAATGGAACTATTTACTAACGGTACGCCATGCCGTCCGCGGGAGACGCGGTGACGATACACACTCTCCGCGGTTTCCGGGACTTATTACCGCCCGAATCATCCCTCTTCACGCGCATAGAAGCCGCGGCACGCGATGTTTTTTCACTTTACGGCTACCAGGAACTGCGAATACCCACTATAGAGCTTAAAGAGCTGTTCGTTAAATCCACCGGTGACACCACCGACATAGTGGAAAAAGAGATGTACGCTTTCACCGACGGAGGAGGCCGGGAAGTGGCCGTGCGCCCGGAAGGCACCCCCGGAGTGGTGCGCGCCTACATTGAGAACAACCTTGGTCAGACCGGCCGCAACGGCAAATACTTCTATATAGGGAACATGTTCCGGGCCGAGCGCCCGCAGGCAGGCCGCTACCGGGAGTTCACGCAGATAGGCGCGGAGCACATCGGCAATGCCTCGCCGTTCGCAGACGCCGAAACGATAACCATGCTGGTGCGCCTGCTGGAAAAAGCCGGAGTCGGAGGCTGTTCCGTAGTGCTGAATTCGCTGGGCTGCGCGGAGTGCCGCAAGACCTACCGAGAGATCCTGCTGGAATACCTGCGCCTTAACATCGCCGGGCTGTGCGAGCCCTGCAAAGGCCGCATAGAGCGCAACCCGCTGAGGGCCCTCGACTGCAAGACAGACGGCCCCGCCTTGGCCGAAAAGGCGCCCAAACTTTTCCTGTGCCCCGCCTGTGCGGAACATTTCGCCCGGACACAGGAACTGTTAAAAATCTCCAAAGTGGAACACCAGGTGAATACCAGCCTGGTGCGCGGACTGGATTATTACACCAGCACAGTCTTCGAGGTGCGTTCCAGCGCGCTGGGAAGCCAGGACGCCGTATGCGGCGGCGGCCGTTACGACGACCTTGTCAAATCCATGGGCGGCCCCGCCTCACCCGCCATAGGCTGGGCCGTGGGCGTGGACCGCCTGGCCATGCTGCTGAAAGATAAAGCCCGAATGGAGTCCCCCTCGGCGTTCGTCATCGCGGCCTCCGACGGCGCCCGCACCGCGGCTTTCGGGCTGCTGGGAGAACTTCGCGCGGCCGGAATCAGCGCCGATTTCTCAAATTTCGAACTGAGTCTTAAATCCCAGATGCGCTCCGCCGACAGATCCGGCGCCGCGGTCGCGCTTATACTCGGCGAAGACGAAATAAAGAACGCGACCTGCGCCGTCAAAACGCTAAAAGAAAAAGCGGACCAACGGACGGTCCCAATGACTGAACTATTGACGGAAGTGAAAAGAATTATTTCGTAACCCTTCCGCGATCTTTACTTTCCACGTCTAATTCGGATTTATTTACGGAGATATTATGCTGCGCACACACACCTGCGGTGAACTCAATAAAGGCAATTTAGGCCAAACCGTTACGCTGGCCGGCTGGATGGACGCCAAACGCAACCACGGAGGAGTGATCTTCCTGAATCTGAGGGACATCTACGGTGTCACCCAGATGGTGGTCAAACCGGAAAGCCCGCTTTTCAAGGTCGCAGAAGAGTTGAAGAGCGAATATGTCCTGCAGATAACCGGCAAAGTCACTCCCCGCCCCGGCGCGAACGCCAACGCGAATATGCCCACCGGAGAGATAGAAGTCGAGGCCGAAGAAATAAAAGTATTGAACGTCTCCCTGCCGCTGCCTTTCGGACTCAGCGAACACGCCGGCGTATTGGAGGAGACCCGCCTGAAGTACCGTTTCCTGGACCTGCGTATGCCCCGCATGGCCAAAAACCTCGTATTGCGCAGCCGGCTCTCGCAGGTGGTACGCAACTACCTCTATGGCCTTAATTTCAACGAAGTTGAAACCCCGATGCTCACCCGTTCCACTCCCGAGGGAGCGCGGGACTTCGTAGTGCCGTCCCGCAATAACCCAGGGGAATTTTACGCCCTGCCGCAGTCCCCGCAGCAGTTCAAGCAGGTGCTGATGATGTCGGGGATGGACCGGTACTTTCAGCTGGCCCGCAACTTCCGCGACGAGGAACTGCGCTCGGATCGTCAGCCGGAGCACACCCAGATAGACCTGGAGATGTCTTTTGTGGACGAGCAGGACATAGCCCGCGTGGTAGAGGGCATGATGAAGGCAGTATTCGCCCATGTGGGCGCGGAGATCAGTTCGCCTTTCCCGGAGATGGAGTACTCCGACGTAATGCTCAGATATGGCTCCGATAAACCCGACCTGCGCTATTCGCTAGAGATAAAGGACTGTTCGGAGATATTTAAAAACTCCGGATTTAAAGTTTTTTCCGAGACCCTGTCAACCGGCGGAGTAGTTCGCGCCATTAAGGGCGAGAAAGGCGCGGCTTTTTCCCGCGGAGACATGGATAAACTGACCGAACTGGTTAAGAAGCATGGCGCCAAAGGGCTGGTCTGGCTCCGCTTCAAAGAGGGCAAGTGGGAATCCCCGACCCTCAAATTCATAGGGGAAACCGAACAGACGGCCCTTAAGGGACTTCTTTCCGTCAACGATGGGGATGCGGTCTTTATCGCCGCCGACAAGGCCCCTGCCGCCGCAGCGTGCCTGGGCGCGCTGCGCAATGAACTTATAACCAGGCTGAAACCGGAACCGGTGAAGAAATGGGCCTTCCTCTGGGTAAGGCACTTCCCGCTGCTGGAAAAAGACGCGGAAACCGGGAACTGGACGTTCACGCATAATCCCTTTACCGCCCCGTTGCCGGAAGAGGAGGGGAAACTGGATACTGATCCCGGCAATGTACGGTCCTGCCAGTACGACCTGGTGCTGAACGGAGTGGAACTCGGCTCCGGTTCGGTCCGGAACCACACCCGCGCCCTCCAGGAAAGAATCTTCGCCCTCATGGGTTACGACAAGGAGCAGGTGCAGAGCCGCTTCGGCATGATCGTGAACGCCATGGACTACGGCGCGCCTCCGCACGGCGGCATAGGCATCGGCTACGACCGCCTCATAGGCATAATCTGCGGCACGGATTCCATCCGCGACGTCATCGCTTTTCCCAAAACCACCAGCGGCGCCTGCCTGATGAGCGACGCGCCCGCCAAGCTGGACGAGAAACAGCTCAAGGAACTGCATCTAAAGATAACAGAATGAACTCCTGCCGCTAACCTTCAAAATGACCACCTATCCGCCTTGGATCCTTGAAGAGGTAAAGAAAAATAAGGCCGGGCTTCAGGCCGGACGCTCCTCCGGAACCATCGGCGACCTTTCATCCGCGCGCCTGCATACCGTCTGCGACGAGGCTCTCTGCCCTAATAAAGGCAAATGCTTTTCCGGCGGGGAAGCCACTTTCCTTATCCTCGGAGACAGCTGCACCCGGACCTGCCGTTTTTGCGCCGTCTCAAAGAAACCTCCTCTGCCGCCCGACCCGGATGAACCGCGCCGCGTGGGGGAACTTGCAAAAAAATGGAGACTGAAACATGTCGTATTCACCTCTCCCACACGCGACGACCTGCCGGACGGGGGCGCCGCGCACTTCGCCGCGACCATAAGGGAGATAAAAAAAGCGGCCCCTTCCCTGAAAACGGAACCGCTAATCCCCGATTTTAACGGCGACACGGACGCGCTTGCCGTGGTTCTGAACGCGGGCCCGGACGTACTGGGGCACAATATTGAAACCGTCCCGGCACTATACGGAAAAGTGCGCCAGGGAGCGGATTATAAACGTTCGCTGGCGCTTATAACCGCGGCCAAGCGCCTGCGCCCGGATATCCTTACAAAGTCCGGCCTAATGCTCGGTCTGGGAGAAAGCGAAAAAGAGATAGCGGACACCCTGCATGACATGCTTCAGGCGCGCTGCGACCTTTTGACTTTAGGCCAATATCTCGCGCCCTCCAAAACCCACCTGCCAGTGGAACGATATATAACACCTGACGAATTCTCCGCCTGGGGGGTGAAAGCGGAAAAAATGGGATTTAAGGCCGCGTTATGCGGTCCTTTGGTGAGGAGTTCATACCGCGCCGGCGCCCTGTATCACAAAGCTGTCAACCCGAAAGCCGGGATTATTAACACTATAAATAGAAAAGCATGAGGAATTTTAAAAAACAGTTTAAAATTTAAAGAGAAACCATGAAAGACGACAGGATGCTGACTTTTAGCTGGATGAAGGACGGCTGGGACGCGACCCTGGATAATCTGCATTACATCCTGCCTGCCGTATTGGCTTTTGAGGTACTGGCGGTGATGCCCGCGCTCCTCCTCTGGAAATACTTCGACAACCGCTGGTACGCCCTGCCCTGGGAAATATTAATGGGCGCGCCGCTGGCCGTAGGCATGAACCTGTTCATCGTTAATCTAGTCCGCAACGGCCGCCCCGACTATGGGGACATGTTTCGCGGCTTCACAATATTCCCTCAAGCCGTAGCCGTCTCCTTCCTCTACGGCCTGATAGTTACCGCCGGCATAATAATGCTGGTATTACCAGGCGTGGTCTGGGGTCTGGCCTACGTATTCGCCCAATATTCGGTTATAGATAAAAAGACCGGCATAAAGGGCTCTTTCGTGCGCAGCTCCATGATAACTTACGGTTTTAAAGAAAGACTTTTACCGATCGCAATGATCTGGGTACTGCTTGAAGTTTTTACTCCGGGCATAGTCAAAGCCGAAGGCTCCTTACTCCACATGAGCCTGATCCTTGACCTTAAACCATGGGTCATTACAGCTTTCGTATTAAAAACCCTGATATTCATGCCCTGGCTGGATATGATAATGGCCAAGGCCTATCTCTCCCTGCTGAAACATTATGAACGCCAGCCGGCGGTACCGGTTCAGAAGGCTGAGTGAAGAAGAGAGGAATCTGAGGTGGATTTAGTCTTCTATTACACCAGGGAAAATCGCAACAGTTTTAACGCTTTGGGCGGGGCTCTTGAGAGTTCCGGTTTATCCGGCGTGCGTATAATACTCCCCGAAACCGAAAAAGAGCTGACTGAAACCGTTCGCGCCTCTTTAGCAAAGCATCATACAACTGTAATAGCCCTGTCATTTTTCACCGCCCAGGTCCCGCACATCGAAAGGGTCATCAGACGTCTGCGCTCGCATTTCGGAGCCAGGGCGCTCATATTGGCCGGCGGAGCCCACGCCAGCGGAGCGCCTGAACAGGTGCTGGCCATGGGCGCGGATCACGTTGTATGCGGGGAAGGGGAAAGAACGATAGTGGATTTCACGCGCGCATTATTGGAGGGAAAACCGCCCGGAGAAAAAATCATAAAAACCGCCGGGACTTTGATCCTTGACGATTACCTGCCTTTCTCTCCTAAATGGCACATGTTCGGCTCAATAGAAATAACGCGCGGCTGCCCTTTCGGCTGTTCTTACTGCCAGACCTCCTATCTCTTCGGAGCTAAAGCCCGGCACAGAAGTCTTGATAACCTTCTGTCCCTGGCGGACCTCATGAAAACGGAAAAACTCATGACCATCCGTTTCATTTCGCCCGACGCTTTCGCCTACGGCTCGGACGGACGCCGCCTGGCCTTGGACAAGGTGGAAGCGCTGCTAAAGGGAATACACACGATCCTAGGGAGTAAAGGACAAATATTTTTCGGCACCTTCCCATCCGAAGTCAGGCCGGACCACGTTACGCGGGAGACTCTGCAGCTTACCCGGCTCTACGCCGCCAACAGGCGCCTTGTAATAGGCGCCCAGAGCGGCAGTGCGCGCATGCTTGAAGCTATACACCGCGGGCATACCGTGGAAGATATCTACCGCGCGGCGGAACTGGCGGCGGCCTCCGGCTTCAGCGCGGATATGGATTTTATTTTCGGTCTGCCCGGGGAAACCGAAAAGGACGCCGAACTGACCATAAAAGTCATGGGCGACATGGTTAAATTGGGCGCCAGAATACACGCACACACTTTTATGCCGCTTCCACAGACGCCTTTTGCCGGAGAAATTCCGGCCGCATTAAGCGCCAAAACCGAAAATTTTATCAGAACCCTCTGTTCGGGGGGCCACGCCTTCGGACAATGGGAAAAGCAAAAGCTCTTGGGAAAACCCTTAACCTGAGCCCCGGGGGGGGCCTTAAGGCCTATACAGAACAAGCCCTTTAGACCCTGTCTGCGGCCTATTTTTTCAGGCATAGTATGTCATGTCCATAATGAAACCGATGTCGCTGGCAACCGCCCTCCTTCTCTCGCTTTCCGCGGGAACTTTCGCCGCGACGCCGGCACTGGACGATATCCCGGATAATGCCGGTTATACTACGGCCCTCATAACTATACCGCAACCCGACCCCTATCAAATGGTATTTCAACAGCAACATTTGCCGCCAAACAATAATGAACCCGGCTTTCAGTGGCCGGATCAAAACAAGTCCGCTATCGAGGAAGACTATATATTGACGGGCAACGCCGCCACATTCCTTAAGATCAGCGCCGCCCAATCATCCGACCTCGCGGACGGAACGGGAAAATGCAAACTTTCTCCCAGAACTAAATATTTGACAACCGCCATGCCCGGCTTTGAGGGCGAGCATATGACTGTGACTCTGAAGAAACCGCTCCCGGGCTGCGCGCTGACCAAAGGCTATGTGTATATGGACCATTTCGCCGCCACTTCCGCCGGCGGGGCCTGGCAGCTCCCCAAAAACGTCCGCGCTTTCCTCGACACTCTGGCTTATGCGGAAGGCACCGGACGCAAGTACAATTATATATTCACTTTTGTCACCTTTAAAAGTTACGCCGATCATCCGCGGAAAACGATATGCCACGGCGACCTATGCTCCACCGCCGCGGGCCGCTATCAGTATCTTTCGCGCACCTGGGATACTCTCGCGCAAGACCTCGGCTTAACGGATTTTACGCCGCCAAACCAGGATCGGGCTGTCATGGAGATTATCCGCAGGGCCGGAGCATATAATGAGGTGGCAAACTCATCCGATTACAAGAATTTCGAAAAAGCCCTGGCAACGCTCAACGGCATATGGGCATCCCTTCCAGGAAGCCCTTACGGCCAGCCGACCTATTCCACGGAGGCCCTTTGGGAGCAGTACACGGCTTTCCTGGCCAAATATCAGTAGCTCCGTGATGGGTGTGTGATACGGGTCTTTTTACCCAGGCCATTATGGGACCTAAGCCTCTATGTTGCGGACCGGGAAAGTTGTAGAATATGTTCGGAAGTTTGAGAATAGGCCTTTGTTACAGCATCTGCGAAAATATTTGGGTTGAGATTCAGGAGGTTTTAAATGAAAAAAATAGTCATAGCAACAGCGGTATCGCTCTTCTCCGCCGGCGTCTATGCCGGGGACCTTAACCTCCACTCTAACGGTTTCAACTACTTGACCGCCACCCAGATTAAAAACGGCAAAATAGAATTGCCCGTGCCCGCCGCGGAAGTAAAAGCCGGCGTTAAATGCGCCCATATTTCCGGCGAGATCACAAAACTGCACCTATTGCCCCAAACCGCCAAAAGCCTCCTCTTCACCTATGCCGACACCGAGACACTGTTCAACGAATTCGTAGCTATGTGGGAACCCATTCTCGAAAAATTCGCCCTGAAGCCCGCCGCCACCGAATACAAGAACGGCATAGGCACTTTGAACTACGGATCGGCCGACGGCCTTGTGATCCGTGATTTCATGGCGGGAGACCTCCGTTACAACGCGCTTAATGCCGCCGAGATCACAAAACTACAGCATGAACTGCTTGAGCCGCTTGAAAAAGCCGGCATGACACCGATCGCATCATTTACGATCAAGCACTCATACTTCCGGCCCACCTTCAACATCTATTACCTGACCAGGCCCGAGGCGAACCCCGACCACGAAATCCAGCTCCGCCAGCTGATGACGGACTATGAGATAGACTTCGATCTCCTAGCGAACTCCGTGCAGATCGTTAAGAAAGATGCGGCCTTCTCCCTGGTCTATATCGGCAAAGAACTGGGGTTCAAGACCAAGTGGTCCGCCACCGAAGACGGCATAAAGACTAAACTTGAGGATTATAAGAAATTACTCAAAGAAAACAGCAAAGAATTCATCGCTTCCAAGATCATAAAATTGGAAAAACCCGAAGTTATCGGAGACATCACCATCAACTACGGAGTAAAGATGTACTTCTTTCAATAAAATAAGAATTGTTCAAAAAACTGCGGGGATCTTTAGGATCCCCGCAGTTTTCATTGTTAATATTTAATTGTGACCGATGAAATGATCCGGAGCTTGGGTTATAGTCCCAGTTGTTCCGAAATGCCGCGCATGGCATTAAGCGCCAACTCCACAAACTCGGTTATCGGTATGCCTATCTGCTCACATTCAAGAACCACGCCTCGGTCCACCGAAGCGGCAAAACGCTTATCTTTCATCCTTTTCACCACTGATGCCGCTTTTACGTCGGCCAGCTTTTTTGTAGGGATTACGAGCGTGGTGGCGGTAATAAGGCCGGTGACGGTTTCGCCCGCGGCCAAAGCTTTGTGGAAAAGATCTTCCCGTTTCTTAAGGGAAGCGGCTTCATTATGCATCTTTACCGCTTCAATAATTTCGGCGGCATAATTGTGTTCGCGCAATATCTTTTCGGCTTCCAGGGTATGGCGGGCTATGTCGCCGCCCGTCAGTTCTATATCCAAATCGTGGATCAGGCCCGTCACGCCCCAGAGTTCGGCGTCCGCACCCAACCGGGAGGCCAAGGCGCGCATCACGGCCTCGGTAGCCAGGCTGTGTTTTATCAGGTTTTCATTCTTTACGTGCTTTTTCAGCAGTTCCAATGCTTGTTCTCTATTCATAAACCCTCCCGATGGCCGGACACCTTTGCCGCCGAACGACAGGCGGCTCTAAAACCACGGAAAAACAATTCCTTTTGTTTATCGATAAAATTATAGAATATCGTCCATACCATGGAAAAGCCGATAGAAAAAGATCTTTCCAAAACGGTAAACCCGAACACTGTTCTGTTTATCACCGCTATAGCCTCCTTTTCCACGCCGTTCATGCTGTCCTCAATCAATATCGCCATGCCGGCCATCTCGCATGACCTCAATATGAGCGCCCTGGGCATGGGCTGGATCTCTCTCTCGTTCCTGCTGGCATCCACGGTCCTGCTTGTGCCGCTGGGCCGCGCGGCCGATCTCTACGGCCGTAAAAAAATATTCACCACCGGCTTTATCATCTTCACGCTAACCTCCCTGTTCTGCGCGCTCGCCCGGACGCCTTGGCAGTTGATAATGTTCCGCACCCTGCAGGGCCTGGGCAGCTCCATGATCTTCGGCACGGCTATCGCCATACTCACCTCGGTCTATCCACCGGACAGGCGCGGCAGGGCGCTCGGTATGGTGTCCGCCTCGGTTTACCTGGGACTTTCGCTGGGTCCGTTCCTGGGCGGGATACTTGTCCAGCAGTTCTCCTGGCGCGGCATTTTCTATTTCAACGTGCCGATAGGGCTCCTGGTACTGTATTTGCTGTTCACCCGGATAAAAGGGGATTGGCGGGGGGTTGAAAACGAAACTTTTGACCTGAAAGGCTCGCTTATCTACAGCGCTTCACTGGTGGCGCTTATGTACGGCGCTTCCGCCATCACGACGCCGCGCAGTCCCTTATTGGTCCTAGCCGGGATCGCCGGCTTCGTCTGGTTTTTCCGTCACGAGACGCGTACGGCTTACCCGGTCCTGAATGCGCGGATGTTCCTTAAAAACAATGTCTTCGCCTTTTCAAGCCTGGCGGCGCTGCTTAACTATTGCGCTTCTTTCGCCATCAGCTTTCTTTTAAGCCTGTATCTCCAATATGTAAAAGGCCTCAGCCCCCAGCAGGCCGGCGTAATTATGGTCTGCCAGCCGGTCTTCATGGTCCTTTTTTCTCCGGCCGCAGGGCGCCTCTCCGACAGGATAGAGCCCCGGATAGTCGCGTCCTGGGGGATGGCGCTGACTACGGCGGGGCTGCTCTTCTTTTCGCGCATAAACGCCATGACGCCTATGAGCATTATAATAGCCGGGCTATGCGTGCTCGGCCTGGGGCTGGCGTTTTTCTCCAGCCCCAACACCAACGCCGTCATGACTTCAGTGGAAGCCAGGTCGTACAGCCTTGCCTCGGCCCTTCTGGCCACGATGCGGGTAGGCGGGCAGACATTGAGCATGGCGATAGTGATGCTCCTGTTCTCACTGATGATCGGCCAGGCCAAAATAGGTCCGGAGAACCTAGACCAGTTCGTCCGCAGTTTCCGCCTATCCATCTACATCTTCAGCGCCCTCTCCTTCCTAGGCATCTTCGCCTCATTAAAGCGAGGAAATGTAAGGTAAACCTGATACGTAGTCGAGGGGGAGTAGGGATACCTGGGCGTTCCAAGACCGGGTTTTATGGGGAAGAAGCCCGGGGTCTTCCGCCGGCTGTGGAACGCGCCCGAAAGACAATGCTTTCGGGCTTGGCCGGTCCTCGCCGTTCCGGAGGAATTCGCTCCAGCCCCCGGACTTAAAACCCTAAATGGAACACCCAGGTATCCCTACTCCCCCTCGCCTCCGCCTGATTTTTATTTAAAACGTTCCGCCTATAAGGCGTCGGATTTAATGACTTCAAAGTGACGACATATAAGAATGTGCGGATGGAACAATAAAGGTGTTTTGTGAATAAATACTATCTAATATTTTCAAACCAGTAGTAATTCTTTTTGAGGTTTGGCTGTTAATTAGTATAACTTGGATTTCTTCTTTTCAAAAAAAAGGATCGCGAGAGATACTAAAGAGTGAAATTCTTAAAATCCATTTTATTTTTATGTAATTAGGGATGTGGGGCGCTGTTTCAAGCATTGCAGAATCGTGGGAGGGTAATCGAATACGCATCAATTTCACTGGGCATATTTTTCATATAAGTTGGCGGCGACCACTGGGCGGGTAAATATAGATGTATCTATATTATGGGCGGGATAAATATCACTCAGTTTAAAGAAAGCACCGGGGAATAAGACGTAAGAAACGTGATGAGCGTAAGCTTCACGGAGGGGGCCTGCCGAGGGGTTGCCCTGGAGCCGCATAGCGGATGGGGGGCCCCGCTTCGGGGGGAAACCACGGGAGGGTTTCCTACGCGGCGTAAGGGCAACCCCTCGGCAGGCCCCCGACTGCGCATCTCGCGGCTCAATACCCAAAACACATTAGCCGGCGTTACTTATTACAAATACGATTTTAAGCTTAGAATTCGGCGTAGCCGGGGACTCGGGGGTAGGCGGTAACGTCGCGGATATTCGAGATACCGGTTATCAGCATCATCATCCTCTCAAAACCAAGACCAAAACCCGCGTGCGGCACTGAACCGTAACGCCTCAGGTCCAGGTACCACCCGTAGGTCTCCGGCGAGATCTTCATATCCGCCATCTTCTTCTCCAGAACATCCAGGCGGTTCTCGCGCTCGCTGCCGCCTATCAACTCACCGATACGGGGAACCAGCAGATCCATCCCGCGCACCGTCTTATCGTCGTCGTTCAGCTTCATATAGAACGCCGCCGCGTTTTTGGGCTTATTGTAAAGAATGACCGGCTTCTTGAAATAGTTTTCCGTCAGAAATCTTTCGTGCTCGGAAGCCAGGTCCACGCCCCAATTCACCTTCGTCTCAAAACGCGCGTTCTCCGGCTCCAAAAGCTTAACAGCATCGGTGTAGGATAGGCGCTCGTATTTATTATCGGTGACGTTCCTCAAAGTGTCCATCAGGCCGGTATCCACGAATTTGGCGAACAAGTCCAGGTCCGTGCCGCAATGTTTCAGTATGTGCCCGGTGATGCTTTTTACAAAATCCTCGGCAAGGGCCATGTCGCCGTCAAGCTCGTAAAAAGCCATCTCCGGCTCAACCATCCAGAATTCGGCGCAATGTCGGTAAGTGTTGGAGTTCTCGGCCCGGAAAGTGGGCCCGAAGGTGTATATCTTCCCCAGGGCCAGGGCCAGCGTCTCCCCTTCCAGCTGGCCGGAAACAGTCAGGTAAGTTTTTTTGCCGAAAAGGTCCTTAGAGAAATCTATTTCGCCTTTATCGGTCCTGGGCAGGGCGGCCAGATTTCCCAGATCCAGGCTGGTAGCGCTGAACATCTGGCCCGCGCCTTCGCAGTCCGAGCCGGTGATAATGGGAGTGTGGACGTAGAAAAAACCGTTATCCTTGAAATATTTATGTATCGCGAACGACAGCTCGGAGCGCATGCGCAGCATGGCCGCGTATTTATTGGTGCGGGGACGCAGATGCGCGACCGTACGCAAAAACTCGTCGGAGGTCTGCTTTTTCTGGATGGGGAACTTTTCTGGGTCGCAATCGCCGTATATCTCCGCTTTCTTGGCGTGCAGTTCCATTTTCTGCTTGGCGCCGGCAGGGGCCTCCAGCAGGTCTCCGGTTATGGCCACCGATACTCCGGTAAGCAGCCTCGGCAGGACGGCGGAAAAATCTCCGTTCCGGGATTCAAAAATTATCTGAAGGTTCTCTCGGCAGGAGCCGTCGTTCAGCTCCGCGAAGGAAAAAGTTTTGGAATCCCGCTTGGTCTTTATCCAGCCCTTAACCATGATATCCGTGCGGGTTTCTGATTTTACAAGCAGTTCTTTAACGGTAGGTGTCGACATTCTTATTTTTTCTTTTTAGCGGGAGGCGGGGGTATCTTTCCCACTGCGACAAGCTCCAATTCGCAGATCTTATCCTCGCTGGTGTACTCTTCCAGGATGTATCCTACTCCTGGAGCGTAATACCGGACCGACTTGCCCGTGTCGCCGCCGGCAAGTCTTGTCACTACTTTCATACAGTTTTTAAACTTCCCGGCTTTAATGGAAACCTTGTCGGACATGGAGACGATCTCGTTTTCATCAGGAGACTCCTTCCATGTGACTCCTTCCTTTGATGGGAGAGGGAATTCCCTGCGGCCGCCTACGATAACACCGTCGGCCGTGGTAAGCCATTTTGCGTCCCTGGTTATAGAGTAATCGTCGGTGTGCGTGTCACGCAGTTCGAATATCATCTGGACCTGCGCCACGGTCTTGCCGGGCTTCTTAGCAACCTTGACTATGTCGATAAATATTTTGGCAACCCCCTCAAATTCGGTGCTTTTATATTTGTACTCGAACCGGGTATTTTCTTTTAGGGGAAAGTAGTCGGTGGGCATAATAACAATCTCCTTACGGCTGCTTAAATCTTGTGGACGTGCAACATCTTGATAAAACATCTAAATCTTTGGACGTGAGGGGGATCGGCCACAACTCTCGGCTCGCCGTCGCTCGCCTCGGTCGCGGCCCCGGCTCGCGGACTCGTCTGCTGACTCGCCAACGCTCCGCCTTTCGATCCCTCACGCGAGCCAAGCAGTTGGCTCGCTTCCCGTCCATTACATCTATACAACATCTAAATCTTTGGACGTGAGGGGGATCGAACCCCTGACCTCCTCGTTGCGAACGAGGCGCTCTCCCAGCTGAGCTACACGCCCGAAATCAAATCGATTCTTCGCCTTTCACGGCCTTTTCTATGCGCCTTTTGGCTTTCAGGTGCTCGCTATACTTTACATTAAAGATATGTTTCCCTTTCCTGTCGGCCACAAAGTACAGCGCGTCTATACGGGCCGGGGTCAGGACCGAAGCGATAGAATCGGCGCCCGGGTTGCAGATAGGGCCCGGCGGGAGGCCGCCGACCGCGTATGTATTATAAGCGGATTTAAATTTAAGGTCCTTGTAAGTCAGACCGTTTTTCCAGTAAGTCTGGCCTTTTTCCCAGTAACCAAGGGCGTATTGCACGGTCGGATCGGCCTCAAGCGCCATACGTTTGAAATACCGGTTCAGATAGACCGCCGCTATAAGCGGACGTTCGCTGGGTATAGCCGCCTCACGTTCCACAATAGAGGCAATTACCAACACCTTACTTTCGTCCAACCCGGCCGGGAATCCTTTAGAGAACATAGGCCTTATCTGCCTGTCAAATTCCAATTTTAGCAAATTTATTACTTCCTGCGCCGGAGTATTTTTTTTCAAATAATAGGTTGAGGGAAACAAATATCCTTCCAGGCGTTCTTTTCGCGCCAGATCTTCAAACTGTTTTTTATCCGTAACGCCGTTAGCCGCCAGGCGCTCCGCTATCTGTTCCATGCGCCAACCTTCGGGAATTACGATTTTGGCGTTGTTGATGTAGGTATTATGCAACAGGCGCCACAGAACTTCTTCCGACGACATATACTTGTGGAAAGTGTATTCGCCCGGCATGATTTTCTTTCCCGTACCGCTAAGCTTTACCAGCGTCTTAAACCATGTGGAGCTGAAAATGACGCCGTCACTTTTAAGAATGGCGGCCACCTGCCCGGCGGCGCTTCCCTCAGGTATGGCCACTATCACTTTTTCGCCCGGCCATAAGAAATAGATCGAAGCCAGCGCCACCAGCAAAGCCAGCGTGGTTGAAATTTTTATAAGCTTTTTCATAGAAGTTTTCTCGAATATATCACGCGGTATTCCGGGCCGGAGCCGGACAGTCTGCTCTCCATCAGGTCCAGGGAAGCCACCCTATCCGGGACTTTAAGTTCCCCGGCCTTAGCGGCCACCGAAGCCAGGCCGGCGGGGTCTGGACGGACTTTTACACGGGCGATAGTGACGTGTGCGGAAAATTCCCGCTCAAAGACAAAGCCTTCCGCAGACAGATCACCATAAAGCTTCAATGCCATGGCTGTAAGAGGCTCTTCGCCTTCCTCAAGCCCCAGCCACAGCACGCGCGGGCGTTCCATGGAGGGAAAAGCTCCGAACCCGCCCACCGCTACCGCTGCCTTTTGAAAGAGGCCGGCAACGACGTCCATACTGTTCCGTATGGCGGACAACTTAGAGTCTGAGGCTACTTCACCCAGAAAAGCGTAGGTTAAATGAATATTTTCCGGTTCAACCAATTTAACGCTATCTCCAAGACGGGATTTAGCAAAAATCTGCAACTCCCGTATCTTCTCAATCACGAGAGAGGAAAAACCTGAAGCGATGAAAAGCCGCATAGTTTAAATAAAAGCAGATCTCATTCGCAATTTTCCGACGACTACTACCATTAGGGCGCCGCCGCTCCGGCCTTGCGCCTGGCCCGGTTTTTAATAGTTTTCCCGGCGCGGGGCATGCTCTTGTTTTTTTTCTTAAGAGACTTCGGCTTCGGCTTCGGCTCGTCTATCTCGCGGCGTATCACATTACGCTTGAATATCTTAGACCGTATCGCCTCTCTCTTGGCGGCGGTGGACGGCTTCCAGGTCTTTTTTATTGCGACCAGGCGCAGGCGCATAGCTGCGATAGAAGACCGGTAACGGGACATGCGCGCGAGTGGAACCGGCCTGAAACGCTTTTGAACGGGGGTGAAGGTGAGCTCCGTATTTTTTTCCAGCAAATATTCGCTTATGGGCTGGTCTTTATCATCCAACGGGCTCACGGCCAATCGGCCCTCGTCAAAGACCGCGGCGCCGGTATCCTTGCCCAATTGTGAATATTCCACCGCGAACTCGGTACCGCGGACCGCGCATACGGCCGAAGGCGTACGCACCTGCATTTTCAATTTTTCGTCCAGAAAATGCCGGATCTTTGCGGCGATGTTCCCGAATTTAATACTAAATACGGACTCGCCTTTGGCAAGCGAAGACAGTTCCAACTCGGTGTTCCTGCCTACGGTTATGGAGCCTTTATCATCCAGATATACTTCCGCCACACCGTCCCCGGTTTTTATGGAATCCGCGGAATTAAGAGGCATCACTCCTTCCAGCGCGGCCCACTCCTCACTGGATGCATCTTTTACCCGCACATCCCCGGAAATTTTCTTAACCCTGGCATCCCAGTCCTCGTTCTGGTTCTGGCCGTACTTTCCGGACTTAAGCGCCTCCTCCAGCATCGTTTTATAATCTTCTCCGCCGGCGGGAGACTGTCCTCTCAACGCAGCCGGGGCCAGGACTAAAATCAACGCCACGATAACCGGGGATTTCTTCTTCATTTGCACTCTGCACCTGTCTTTAAATAGTAAATTTCCTGAACTGCCGCCTGCCCACCTGCACCACGCAGTCTTTGGGTTCAAAGACAGCGTCATCCGTGACTTTTTCTCCGTCTATGCGCACCGCGCCCTGCGCCAGCTGGCGCCGGGCTTCATTCATACCTTTGCAAAGCCCCGACGCCACCAGAATATAGGAAAGCTTGCCGGCATGCTCAACCCGGAAAGACTCGATATTGTCCGGCAGTTCTTTCTTGGAGAAAACCTGCTCAAAATGCTGGCGCGCCAATTGGGAATCATCGGAGCCGTGGTATTTTTCCACCAGCAGCATGGCCAGCCGCTTCTTGGCCTCCATCGGGTGGGCTTTTTTCACCTCGTCCATATTCTCGGAAGTAAGCAGGGCGTAATAATCGTACATAAGCTCGTCGGAAACCGACATCAGCTTGCCGAACATGTCGTGCGGGATATCGTTAAGCGCCACGTAATTGCCATAGGATTTGGACATCTTTTTGACCCCGTCGGTACCTACCAGCAGCGGCACCGTCATTACGACCTGGGGCTCCAGGGCGTAGATCTTCTGGAGATCGCGGCCCACCAGCAGGTTAAATATCTGGTCCTGGCCGCCAACCTCTATATCGGCCTTAACGGCCACGGAATCGTAGCCCTGGAAGACGGGGTAGAGGATCTCCAGCAGGCTGACCGGGGTTCCGGCGTCCATGCGGGTCTTAAAGTCTTCACGCTCAAGCAGCCGGGAGATGGTAACATTCTTGGCCACGCTGATAAAATCCGAAACGCCCTTGCTCCGGTCTCCGGTGAAAGAGTGCAGCCACTCGCTGTTGAATCGGATCTCGGTCTTTTCTTTGTCCAACACCTTAAAGGCCTGCTGGGTATAGGTCTCTGCGTTCTTGGCCACCGTTTCATGGTCTATCACGGGGCGGGTGGAGTCCCGGCCCGACGGGTCTCCCACCTGGGCGGTAAAGTCGCCTATAATAAGCACGGCGGTGTGGCCAAGGTCCTGGAACTGGCGGAGTTTGCCAAGCACGACACTGTGGCCGAGATGCAGGTCCCGGCTGGTGGGGTCCACGCCCAGCTTCACGCGTAGTTTCTTACCGGAGGCCAGCTTTTTGAGCAGTTCCTCGCGGCTGACCACATCAACTATGCCCCTTAAAAGTTCGTCAAGCAGGTGTTCGTTGTTCATTGTTTTGGGGATCCTTTATTTTCTGTTCCCATGCTCCAGTACTTCTACGGCATAGATGAGCCCACCCCTGGAATCTTTATATGAACTGCTCACATTGGTCCATTTAAATTCTTCGCTGTCAGTGACGGTCATATCCGCGTGCCGGCCCATAACCTTGGTCTTATAAACCCTGACACGGCACAGATAATTATCATTCCCCACCGGCAAATTTTTCTTTTCTTCATTTATGAGGCGGGGGGAATGCTGCGGCATAAGATACGTGCCCTCGTAAAGCTTGAAAAGATCCAGATTGTCCTTATTGGGAAGCTCCGTCTCTTTACCGTTTTCTATCCGCACCAGCTTGTCTATGATGCTGTTTTTTTGGTTAAAGGGCGTGTCGGTGACGACCTGTTTCCAGCTCCGGCCTTCCTTGCCGCTCTTCCAGTCCACCAGGATCTCCAGCTTATTGCCGGTCTTTGAAAGTATTTTTTCCGTCAATATAACCGGCTCGGGCCGGTAAGAACCGTAATATTTATAAATCACGTAATCGCCGGCTTCATATTTAGAGGTCTCAGGCACGGCTTTACACCCCCAGAACGCGGAAAGACACAAAAGCCCCAACGCCGCTCTTTTCATAATGTACTATTTTATTAATTTAAAGCCCCCAGTAACAGCCAATTAACGTTAAAAACAAGATAACACGGGGCGAATGGGCTTTGGGCTGGTAAGCCGCGAGGTGCCCAGTCGTGGCGACAACGGGGTTTCTGCGCGCTCCGAGACCGGATTTATTGGAGCACAGTCTCTGACAGCGCCATAGGTCCACGACAAGCCAGTGTCACTGCGAGGAGGAATTCCCCTACTGAGGAATTCGGGGTAAGAAACCGCTCCTGAAGATTTCCACATTCTGACTTTAAACATCCGCCAAGACCTATATGGTTTACAGGTCTAAAGCCTGGCCAAAATCCACAATACTTTTCAGAGAGTTGCTGCTATGCTATTGATGCAACAGAGCCAAAAAACATCCGGGGCCACTGATTGCAGAACAAAAATAAAAGGAGATTAATATGAAGAAAAAAGCATTACTAGCCGCCATACTGTCTTTCATGGCGCTTGGCGTTGCGGTAACAGGATATGCGAATGACAGCGCAAGCGCTGTCGTAGAAGTATTAGGGATAGATCCGCATATGAACCTGAATAGCTGGCAGGACATCAAGATCAGTTTTTCCGGAAAAGATCTCCAGCCTCTGATAAAGGTCCTCCCGGCTATCCAAAGCACCTATGGCGCAGCCTATAACAAGCATGTCCGGGAACTTTCGATAGCCAGCAAGGAATATACGATAAGGTTGTCATGCGCGGACACCGGCCATTACGGACCCACAAATCCGCCTGCATGCATATTCAGCGTCTTCTCTAATTCCGAAGACGAGGACTTGGCAGGCGATACTTTCAAATGGGAGCCGAAAAATAAATTAACAAAATCTATCACCGGCGTAAGATTTGACAAGGTGCCTGGCGGGTCCAGAGCGATTACTTTCTATGGTAAAGAAGCCGATAAATTCAGCGGCATTCTCCCGGCAGAAGGCTTCAAAATATCGGGGGGGCTTAATAAAGGCGAATCGAATATTTCGCTTAGCTTTTCATGCGATAAGGGGACCCTCTTGCGCCCGAATGGAGCTGTTTTCAAAGGCATGGTTTGCAAGGCAGACTTTCAGCTGATATGAGGATAAAATCGATTACCCGGCTAGGGGCGCTTTATTTAGCGCTCCTAGCCGTAACCGTGGTCCTGCTATCTCATTTTAGCCGCTATCTGATCATATCCGGCGCACATGTGACCTTTGATATGGCGATAGCCACCACCCCCTACGGTCTTATTGAAAACACATTATTTAATGCCCATCCGGAGTGGCGCGCTGTTTATGAACATGTCCCTGTTCGCCATGGCTTTTTTCAAAGCTATGTATTATTGCTGGGCTACTGTATTCAATTTCTCATCGCACTATTATGGCTTGAATTATGAACTGGCATTATTTATATACATTTATCCAAAGCAATTGCATGGAATTGCTGGTCGTTTATTGTCTCTGCCGTAAAACATTTTCACTCAAAAAAATAGCGCTTGTCTGCACCTGCGGCAACCTTATTACCCATCCGATAGTGTTTTTTGGGTTCCTTTCTTCCGGGTTGTCTATTTTAAACGCTGTGCTATGGGCGGAATTATTTGCGCCGGCAGCCGAAGGACTGATTTATCGGCGGTATTTGAAACAAAGACCATTGTATTATTTCATGTTCGTCTCCTTAGTTGCGAATATAGTATCGTGGCAGTTCGGCCCGGTTTTCACTTATTTGTTTTTTTGGAGGTAATCCACACTCAGGCGATTGTTTCAAGCAAGATTTTAATTCCTCTTATAATTGATCAGCTATGAACCTGTGCACCTCTATTCTGACTTCCAGAGAACAGCTAAAATCTCCGGCACACTTCCGACCTTTTATATAATCATTATAGATTCATTTAAGCTCCACAATATATGCCCAAAAATTCGAAGCGAGATATCTATAAGCCTTCCACAAAAAAACGGCCGGAATATTTTGGCTTCATGCTGACTCCGAGCGAACAGTTGAAAAATGTGGCGGCAAGTTATGTGCGCATCACCTCTTATGGCAAGCACACGAATCACACCGCTCTGCAAGTGCCGGATGAGCGAATCCAGCTGATTTTTGATTTTAAAACTTCCGACATCGAAAATGCCGTCATGGTAGAAGGGATTAGACACACCTATGGGTTTTTGCGCAGGACAGGTGTTCTGGAACAATTGAAGATAAAGATGCGACCCGGAATTTTCTACTCGCTTTTTCAGCGGCCGGCGCATTTTTTTACCGACAGGAGCATGCCGCTTAAGGCCGCGATCGGCCAAAAAGCCTCCTATTTCGACACGGTTTTTACAGCTAAAACACATACCGCCAGACTTATAATAATTGAGCGAATTTTAAAAAAGCTGGCACAGGAGAGCCCATCTATCGACTCAAAAGTTCAACAGATCGTGGAAAGCATCTATATCAGTAACGGGAACATATCCGGGAGTGAACTCTGTAAGCAGGTTGGGATGGGATATAGGCAATTTCATGACCTATTTAACAAGTGGATCGGCGCAAGCTTCAAGATTTTCTGTAATATAGTAAAGTTCCACCAAACACGTCTTGATTTACGACATCTACATGGACAGAGTATCACCGCTATCGCTTTAAAAAACGGATATCGCGATCAGGCACATTTAACAAGTGATTTTAAAAAATTTCACGGCCTTACTCCTTTACAAGTAAGAAACCGCTATGCCTCTCTTTTTACTACTGTATTGATAACTCCGACAACAAAAAAGATAACTATATATCATCCTGATTGATAGATTTCCGTTTTACTCTTTAAGTTGAGCACGGTCCCATACCCTTCAAAAGCTCAAAAATCGTCCAGGTTGGGGAGAGTCAGTGCTCCCCTTCGGGATTGGATTGGTAATAACCTTTAAAATGCTGGGCACCGTAGTGCTTAAGGCCTCCGGTTTTGTTTTGAGGATATTCGTTTACCACAGGGCGGGTAAATATAGATCCCGGAGGGGCGGCGGCGGGTTTTCTGCGCGCTCCATTTGAGGGTTTAAAACCGGAGTCTGGAGCAGTATCCCTCCGGGACGGCGAGCATGTTTGAGGGCAAAAGCTTTGTCTTTTGCCCGAGTTGCGGAGCCGGCGGAAGACTCCGGTTTTCTTCTCCATAAACCCGATCTTCGGAGCGCGCAGAAAATCCGGCGGCGCCCCGACTGAACATCTCGCGGCTCAATACTGAAAGCCAACCAGCCCGGCATTACCTTACGGGGATTATTTAAAACTGTAGGGGTCCGCGGTGATCTTGAACTTTACGGTTTTGGGGGGCTTAACCGTCCTCAACCTGCCAAGGCACCACGCCAGCGCCTTCTCATCCGCCAGCTTAACCAGATAGTATTCCCTGACAACCTTCGTCTTCTTCGGATCATTGAAAACCATAGGCCCAAGGATCTCAACGCTCGGAGCCTCCGCTTCATCTCCGGCCGGCGCGTCCAGGACCTTCAACACCGCCTCCGAAAACTCGGCTATGGCCTTTGCGTCGAAAGAAGCGAAACTTATCCGCACCAGTTCCGCGAAAGGAGGATAAAAAAAATCTCTGCGCGCCGCCAACTCGCCCTTGGCGAATTTAAGATAATCCAGTTCCGGCAACACCGAGAAAATATAATTTCCGGGCTGACGCGTCTGAACGATCAATTCCGGCTCCGGCGCCTGCGTTTCGAATAACGCCGCCCCAGCTTCCATCAAAGTCTGAAATATCTTTTCCGAAGCCCTGAAATCCGCCGCGGAAAGCCCCGCGTCCGAATCCACTACTCCTATAACGCCCAGATTCTGAAAACTGTGGCCGCGCGCCAGAAGACGCGTGCCGACCAGCACATCAATATCGCCTTTCGCAAATTCGTCGTAAATGGCTCGTGCGTCCTTAGCGGACTTCCTGACCACATCTCCGTCGCAGCGCGCCACCCTTGAGCCGGGCAAAAGTTTTTTAAGATAAGCCTCCACCTTCTGGGTACCGGCGCCGCTCTCCCGGAACACCTTCCCCGAGCAGGCCGGGCACAAATCAGGCACCGGCTCCTTCCTGCCGCAACGCCAGCAAACAAATTGGCAGGCATCCCCGCCATCACCCAGGCCGGCTGATGAAGGCGCCCCGCACGCAGCATCCGCCGTAGCCGCGCGCCCATGTTGCGGTGGTATAGTTTCGGCGATTTTCTTAACTCCCATGGGAATACGGCAGCGCCCGCAACGCTTTATCCAGCCGCAATTCGCGCAGACCAGCAGCGATGAGTATCCTTTCCGGCCGGCCAGCACCAAAGCCTGCTTGTTCCCGGCCTTTACCTTCTTAAGCTTTTCAGCAAGCTCGTCTGAAAATATCTCCCAACGGCGCTGCCCCATATCTATAATACTCACCTTAGGGCGATTATGCCCGGAACGCGGCAATTCGTTCCAGGTAAAACATCCGCCCTCAACACCGGCGCAGGCTTCCATGGACGGGGCCGCGCTGGCCAGGATAACGCAGGTCTTGTGATAACCCGCCCGCTTCAGCAACAGGTCGCGGGAGTGGAAATTAGGCTCCTGTTCTTCCTGCTTGTAAATATCGTCCTGTTCTTCATCCACAAGAGCCAGGGCCAGCCGCTTAAAAGGCAGAAAAACGGCGGAACGCGCGCCCACCACCACCTGCACTTCTCCGTTCCTTACGCCGTGCCAGGCCTCGCGGCGCTGCTTAGGCGTCAGCCGGCTGTGCCAAAGCGCCAGAGCTTCCGGCTTGAAGACGGCGCGCAGCCGCTCCTCGAACGGCGCGATCAAATTCAAATCAGGCACCAGGCACAGAACCTGCCCTCCGCCGGCTACGGCTTTACGCGCCAATTCGAGATAAACGTCATAGCGGCCGTTCTGCGGCGCGCCGAACAGCACATGCGCCTGTCCCTCCGACGCCGGATCTGCCCCCACAAAAACGGAAAGTTCGGCGGCTATATCAATAAGGGAGGAACTTAAAAGGGGGGGCTGCACGGATTCAAGAAAGGCTCCGGCGGGCGACTCAACACCCGCAGTTGGCCCGGAAGGAAAAGCGTCAGCCAGGAACTGTCCGTAAAAATTCTCCACGGCAAGTCCCACCGGGGCGTTCCAGCGATCCTGCATCCAGGCGGAAATTTCGGGGATATCGTCTTTGAACGCGGGAATTTGGTCTAAGAAAGATTCGATGCTCTTTAATTCTTTGAACCCGGACAGGTCCACGGCGGCATCGTCGTGGAGCTTCATTATAATACCGGTCATTTTCCTGGGGCCGAAGGAGGCCAAAACACGGAGGCCGGGGCGCGCGAAGGCCCGCAATTCTTCTTTGACGCGGTAATAAAAAGTCCGTCTGAGCGGTACCGGGAAAGCGATTTCAGCGATCATATAATGCGGGGGAGCGCGCAAAGGTTAAAGCGTACCGGCGTTTCAACTCAACGCGCTCACTCGTTTTGTTCCAGGAACGCTTTGAGCATCTTCATATCTTCCCAGGTATCTCGCTTTAGGTTCGGGTTCCTGAGCAGTGCCGCGGGATGATAAGTAGGCATAACTTTAATAGGATGGCCCGGGCCGAAAAGTTCCACGGGGTAATCGTGCCACCTGCCGCGCATGGAACTTATGCCCTGCGTTACGCCCAGCAACACTTTTGTGGCCACGGAACCCAGCGTTACTATACATCTGGGCTTTATCAGCAGCAACTGGCGGTCAAGGTAAGGCCGGCAGGCGGAGATCTCATCGATAGTGGGGGGGCGGTCGTTGCCATGGGCTTCAGGATTCTCCGGATTGGACATCGGATGGCATTTAACGATATTGGCGATGTACACGTCCTCGCGTTTCAAACCCAATACCGTATCCAGGATCTTGTCCAGGAGCTGCCCTGAGCGTCCCACGAAGGGCTCGCCCTTGTGATCTTCCTGAAAGCCCGGCCCCTCGCCCACGAACACCACTTTCGCATCAGGGGCGCCCACGCCTACCACCGCGTTCAGGCGGGAACTACCCAACTGGCATTTGCGGCATTTACGTATCTCTTCAGCCAGGGCGGCCATCTCGGCCCCGGCGGCTCCGGACTTCTGCCCCGCTTTCCCGGCGGGTTTGGCGGTTTTTAAAACGGATTTTTTGACCGGCATCTTCATGATTTCCTCCGGGACGGGGTTTTTATTTTTATCCGCGCTTTCTGGAGCCTGCGGCATTCCATCGTCGGGCTGGATATAAGTATCCTCATCCAGCTGTTTAATGTAGGCGGCTAGATCCGCGGCCAGATCATTTAATACTTTTACAGGTGTAGTATCAAGCACGATACGCCTCTAAACTATCGATTCCTTTTCACAAAAAAAGCCCGGCTTTTCTTGAGAAAGCCGGGCTTGGGAAACACGAAACCGGACTTAACCGCATCTTATTGCGTAATGAATTGTTTCGTTTCTCTTAACCCAGAAGCCCTGCCTTTCAAACGATCTAACAGTCCGCTGAAAAACCCGCTTTCGGGGTTTTTTGGCCGATTTTTGCCTGCGCCTTTGCGCTGCTCAACTCACAGTCCCTAGTCGAGAACGCTCGTTTCGCATCGCTTCGGCTCGGCTTCAAAATCCGATCAAAATACCTCCGAATAGGGTCTTTCAGCAGACTGCTAATCTTTCTTGGCCTTCTCTTTCTTTTCTTTTTTTTCTTTCTTCGGCTCGTCTTCCTTCTTGTCGGCCGGTTTTTTATCCTCCGCCTTCGCGGGCACAGGGGCCGGGGCGGGAGCGCCGCAAGTTGCCGCCTTGATCTGTTCGGAAGTGACCTGGCCGCTTATAACCTCAAGCATAGCCTTTTCTATCATCTCGGCCATAGGCAGCCGGCGGTATTCTTCCCGGCCTCTAAGGTGGCGGGCCCATTCCATGGCCCATACTATGTCCATGTATTTAGTAGGGCCGTAATCACAGATAAGTTTATCAAGGAGCGCGCTTTCGCGCATTTTCATTTCAACAGTATTTGTCATAAAAACCTCCCGTTATTTTAAAAACCCGAATGGAACGCGGACTATGCCCGTATTGCCGCCGCAGACAACATCATGTATCGCATCGGCCGCTACGCGTGTCAAGCGTCAAGGTCCGGTAAATTCCGAAAGCTCCCGGCTGAACCGTCTGATCTCCGCCTGTTTGCGCGGAACTTTCATGCATTCTATATCCGATATTTCCCGGATGTCTCTCACCGCTAGATCCAGCTTATCGTTAATCACCAGGTACTCGAAAAAAGCAGCTTCCTTGATCTCTTTCTTCGCGGTCTCAAGCCGTATCCTGATGTTCGCCGCGGGTTCGCGCCTTTTCTTCAAGCGCCGCACCAGGGCCTTTAACCCCGGCGGCAGAAGAAATACCGTTACCGTCTCCGGAAATATCTTTTTCACCGAACGGGCGCCCTTAACGTCTATGGTCATCACGGGGATAAGCCCCTTTTCAAGCAGCTTAACCACCGGTCCGACAGGGGTTCCATAAAGGTTGCCGTGCACGCGGGCCCACTCCAGCAGCTTGCCGCCCTTGCGCAGGCGTTCGAACTCCCCGGCCGTGACGAAATAATAATCCCTGCCGTTCACTTCCCCTGGACGCATAGGCCGGGTAGTGCAAGTTATGCTGAAGCGGAAGCGCCTGTCGCACTTCAGCAATTTTTCGCGTATGGCGGTCTTGCCGCCCCCAGAAGGGGCGGCAATCACCATCGGGAAGTATTTATAACTCTTGGCGCGCACTTATTTTTTTCTCGGGCGCCTTATCTGGGACTGGGCGGCCGACAGGATGGCTATCGGCACCCTGAAAGGCGAGCAGGACACATAGGTCAGGCCCGTCCTGTGGCAGAAATCCACGGAGGCCGGCTCGCCGCCCTGTTCGCCGCAAATGCCTATCTTCAGGTCCTTGCGGGTCTTGCGGCCGCGCTCTACCGTGATCTTTATCAGTTCACCGACTCCCTCCTGGTCTATGGTCTGGAAGGGGTCCACGGGGATGATCCCTTTCTTCACATAATCGTTCAGGAACGGTCCCGAATCGTCGCGGGAATAACCGAAGGTCATCTGCGTCAGGTCGTTAGTGCCGAAGGAGAAGAACTCCATGGTCTCGGCGAGCTTGCCGGCCATGAGGCAGGCGCGGGGGATCTCTATCATGGTGCCGACCATATATTTAAGTTTCACACCCGTCTGTTTGTAAACCTCGGCGTACACGCGGTGGATGATAGCGGACTGGTCCTTCACCTCGTTCTCAAGCGAAACCACGGGGATCATGATGTCCGGGAATACTTTCACGCCTTCTTTGTGGAGCTCGGCCGCGGCTTCAAATATCGCGCGCGCCTGCATCTCGGTGATCTCGGGGTAGGTGACGCCCAGACGGACGCCGCGGTGCCCCATCATCGGGTTGGACTCGTGCAGGCCGTTGGCGCGGGTTTCAAGTTCCTCGAAGGAAATGCCGAGGGCGTTGCCCAGCTCTTCCAGCTTCGCCTTCTGCTGCGGCACAAATTCGTGCAGCGGGGGGTCCATAAGGCGGATGGTCACGTGGAGCCCTTCCATCACCTTCAGCGTCTTTTTGATATCGTTCTTCATGTGGGGGAAGAGCTCGTTGAGGGCGGCTTTGCGCTCCTCAAGGGTCTTCGACATGATCATCTTGCGCAACTTGAACAGCGCCTCATCGGAACCCTTGCCGTAGAACATGTGTTCGATACGGAACAGGCCGGTACCCTCGGCGCCGTAGATGCGGGCCTGGGTGGAATCGGCGGGAGTATCCGCGTTGGTCCAGACTTTCAGCGCCCGGATGGAATTACAGATCTTCAGGAATTCCTGGAGCATCGCCATGGTGACTCCGCCGGGTTCGACCAGCGGGATCTTGCCGGTATAGACCAAGCCGCGGGAACCGTTCAGTGAGATCCAGTCGCCTTCCTTGAGGGCTTCGCCGCCCAGGTTGAGGGTCCTTTCTTTCAGGTCGATCTTTACGTCGGCGCAGCCCACCACGCAGCATTTGCCCCAGCCGCGGGCAACGAGGGCCGCGTGGGAGGTCATGCCGCCGCGGGCGGTTAGGATGGCCTTCGCCGCCCTCATGCCTTCCACGTCTTCGGGGTTGGTCTCTTCGCGGACCAGGATAACGTCTTTACCTTCGTTCTTCCACTTAACGGCCTCTTCGGCCGTAAAAACTATCATCCCCATTGCGCCGCCGGGGCCCGCTGGAAGGCCCTTGCCTATCGGCTTGGTGGCGAGCTCGATCTTGGGGTCGAGGATGGGGTGCAACAGTTCGTCCAGCTGGTCCGGGGAAACGCGCATCACCGCCTCTTCCTTCGTGGCGAGTTTCTCTTTATGCATGTCCAGGGCCATGCGCACCGCGGCCAGGCCGTTGCGCTTTCCGACGCGGCACTGCAGCATCCAGAGTTTGCCTTTCTCTATGGTGAACTCAATGTCGAGCATGTCGTGATAATGCTTCTCAAGCTTGGCGCGTATGGCGGCCAGTTCTTTGTAGGCCACGGGCATCAACTGCTCAAGGGACTTGAGGTTCCTGGACTGATCGTTGCGGCTGGATTCGTTGATGGGATGCGGGGTGCGGATGCCGGCCACCACGTCCTCGCCCTGGGCGTTCTCCAGGAACTCACCGAAAAAGGCGTTCTCGCCGGTACCGGGGTTGCGGGTGAAACCCACGCCGGTGGAGGAATCCTCGCCCATATTTCCGAACACCATGGCCTGCACGTTGACGGCCGTGCCCCATTCGGCGGGGAGGCCTTCGATGCGGCGGTAGGAAACGGCGCGCTTGCCCATCCAGGACGCGAACACGGCGCCTATAGAACCCCACAGCTGGTCCATGGGATTGTCGGGGAATTCTTTACCGATCACTTCTTTAACCTTGGCCTTGAACAGGACGGAGAGCTCCTTCAGGTCTTCGGCGGTGAGGTCGGTATCGGACTTGGCGCCTTTCCTGCTCTTCATGTCGTGCATGATGCGCTCAAGCTGCTTGCGTATGCCCTTGTCGTCCTCGGGTTCTATACCGGCGGCCTTTTCCATGACAACGTCGGAATACATCATGATCAGGCGGCGGTAAGAGTCATAGACGAAGCGGGGGTTCTTGGTGAGTTTTACCAGCCCGGGGATCGTGCCTTCGGTGAGACCGCAGTTAAGAATGGTCTCCATCATGCCCGGCATGGAGCTGCGGGCGCCGGAACGGACGGAAACGAGCAGAGGGTTTTCCGCGTCGCCGAATTTCTTACCGGTTATCTCTTCCACCCTGCGGAGGTTCTTGTCCACGTCCTGCCGGAGGGTCTTGGGGTAGGAGCGCCTGTTGGCCCAGTAATAGGTGCAGATCTCGGTGGTAAGCGTGAAACCGGGGGGAACGGGCAGGCGAAGATCGGGATGGCCGGCCATCTCGGCTAGGTTCGCGCCCTTGCCGCCGAGTAAATTTTTCATCGATGCTTTGCCTTCGGCTTTGCCGCCGCCGAAGAAATATACCATCTTGCCTGCTTTCACGGATTTAACGGATTTTTTTGCTTTTTTCATAGTGGCCGACTTGGACATAATTGTATAGCTCCTAGAGGTATGGAATATGGCCCCGTGCAGCGAGGCCAAGGCCTGTTGTCTATTAACTTTATTGATAGAGACCTTATTTATATGGTACTAAATAGCGGGGCGCAGGTAAATAGAACGAACCGGAACTATCATTGCCGCGCGCACTTTATAGAGCAAGCAGGAACGAACCATGAATACCGCACCAAAGCCAGTCCAAGCACTTAATATGTTACGGTGCTAGGAAAACGTTTCGCGGGGCTTTTATTTGAAGTTTCAAATATGGTTCAATTGTAGCTGTTTGCACCTATAAAATATGACTATTTTTCAAAATGGATAAAAATAATATCGGCAACGATATAGAGAAAACTGCGCCGCGTGCCGGGAAACGGCGCAAAAGCATGCTGTTATTGCTGCTGCCGCTGTTGGCCTCCCTTCTGGTGTACTCCAATTCCTTCCACAATACGTTCCTTTATGGCGATGATGAAAACATCATCACCCGCAACCGTTATCTTGACGACTGGAAATATCTGCCCGAGGTGTTCAGCGGCAATCTTATGGACGGCGCCGGAGCGACTTGCAATTTTTACCGGCCGCTCCAAACCACATTGTATATGGCGATAACCGGTATCTCGGGCCGCGGACAGGTATGGCCATACCACCTGGCAAACACCGCTCTGCACGGCCTGACTGGAACATTGTTCGCGTGGCTGCTTTACGCCTTCATCCCTCAACTGGGGATTGTGCCCGCCGCGGCCGGAGCGCTGGCGTGGACACTGCATCCGATCCACGTGGAAGAAATTACTCAACCCAGCGGGACACAAAGTCCGATGTACTCTTTTTTCGTAATAGCTGTTCTGTGCCTGTTACTGGCCGGTTTGCGCCGGCGCGAAACCGAAGGGCGTTCGGAACTGGCGCCGGCAGCGGGATGGCTGCTCTTAGCTAATTTCTGCCTCCTGCTCGGGCTTTTCTCCAAGGAAAGCGCCGTAGTCGCCGCGCCGCTGGCTCTCCTCTTACATGCGGCCTGGATGCGCTCGCGCGCTCTTCCCCTTCCCGGCTGGGGACAATTGGCTAAAACACATCTGCCGCTATGGATTATCACCTGTGTTTACATCATATTGCGCCTGACGGCGCTTAATTTCGGAGGCACGCTCAATTTCTACGGCTCCGCCAACATCTTCACCGAGCATTTTATTTACAGGGTATATACGCTGCTCAGCGTGCTGGGGGAAGGCGTTCGCATATTTTTTTATCCAGTCGGACTACACCCTGAACGGAACTGGCCGCTTTTCACCAGCTTTTTAGCGCACAAGGTTTGGATTCCCGCCGCGGCCCTGGTCCTGACTACGTTCTGGGCGCTGCGAAGCTGGCGCCTGCGCGCCACTTTGCCGGCGCTGGCATTGGGATTTTTTCTTATATCCTATGCGCCGATGAGCAATCTCGTCGCGCAAATAAACGCGCTGATGTGGGAACACTGGTTCTATTTGCCTTCCATGTCCTTTATAATGTTGATCGCTGCCGCGGTCAACGGCGGAAAAAGCCGTAAGGTGTTCGCCATAACAGCCCTGTGCGCCGCCGCGGCGCTAGCTCCGGCGACCTACAAAAGGAACCGAAACTGGCGCGATCCGGAAACCTACTCACGTTTCGTGCTGGCCAACGAACCGTCCTCCGCAAAAACCTGGAATAATCTTGCTATGTCCTTATCGCAGCGGGGCGACATTACCTCAGCCATAGAGGCCTATAAACGCGCGCTAGCCCTGAACGATTATTATCCGCAGACCCATCATAATCTGGCCAACGCGCTAGCCACCGCAGGCAGGCTTCCGGAAGCCATTGAGCAATACAAAAAAGCGCTGGCTATGGACACAAAATTTCACTATTCACATCTGGCGCTTGCAGAAATATACTACAACACCGGAAACTTCGGCATGGCGCTGGAACATTTGCTTAAAGTCAAGGAAATATTTCCAGAACTTCCGGGGCTTGACGCCATAATCACGCAAACACGATATATGTCCATACGAACGCGCCATGCGGAACCGCCGAAGCCTTCAAATCAACTTCTCCGCAAAAGCGGCTTGTGATTTTTATGTATAATTTATCCAGTCAACGGGGCTGAACAACGCTTGCAATGGAAGACCGAATAATTCGCCACCGGCAAAAAACCTGATGTGGCTGCGCCTCTTCCGGAGATACGGGGATATGAGCCGCAGGCGGACACATTGCAGCAGTTTCACCTGAATCGGACGGGCTTTCTAACCCTCCGCAGACAGTTCAAGCATATATCATGGAGGCGGCATGTTTAAGACATTTTTTTTCCTGACGTATTTTATTCTGGGACAGGCGGTTTTCGCGGACGATATCCAGACCGACGCGGTGATGAACGCCCTAACCAAGGAACTGAACCGGTCATTCAAGGAATTCAAGAACGCGGAGAAAGTGCCGCTTTATTTTCTGGGCTACGAGATAATCGAAGCAAAATCATACTACCTCGGCTCCAAAATGGGCGCCATGGACGGAGATTCCGACTACACCAACCGCAAGTTGGACATAGAGATGCGCGTGAATAACCCGGAAATGGACAACACCCACCAGGTAAAAGGAGAGTCCGCCTGGACCAATTACGCCCAGAGCCAGAACCTACCGGTGGCCGTAGATGAGAACGAGGACGCGCTGCAGGCGCGCATCTGGGAATACACCGACAAGGCCTTTAAGAAAGCGCAGGCGAATTTCACAAAGGTCCAGATGAACAAGGCCGTAACCGCACAGGAAGAGGACGCCTCTCCGGACTTCGCGCCCGCCAAGCCGGAGCAGTTCTACGAAACCGTCACCCTCCCGGCCATGGATAAGAAGGTCTGGAAAGAGAGACTGAACAAATTTTCGGCCAAGTTCAAGGACTACCCTTTCATTTACGATTCCGGCGTCAGCTTCAGCGCGAAGACGGAGAACAGGTGGATCGTTAACAGCGAAGGCACGCGGGTAAAGACCGGCAATAACTATATCACCCTGGCTTTCAGCCTGATGTCGCGGACTACCGACGGCATGGAACTGCAGCGTGGCGAGCGGTACAACGGCGCGGAGTACGCGGAAATGCCTTCCGATGAAAAGGTCCTGACCGACATCGACAAAGCCATCACCGAACTGAAGGCGCTGAGAACCGCTCCCATAGTGGAACCTTTCCACGGGCCCGCCATCCTTAAAGGACGCGCCGCCGGCGTATATTTCCATGAGATCATCGGCCACCGCCTGGAGGGCCATCGGCAGAAGCTGGAGGACGAAGGCCAGACTTTCTCCAAGAAGATCGGCCAGAAGGTGACCTCCGATATCATAACGCTCTATGACGACCCGAATCTCAAGGACTACAAGGGCCGCTCGCTCCGGGGCTATTACAAGTACGACGACGAAGGGGTAAAGGCCCAACGCGCCACTCTTATCGAGAACGGCGTCCTCAAGGGTTTCCTCATGAACCGCTCGCCCATACGCAACTTCCCAGAATCCAACGGCCACGGCCGGCGCTCGTCCGGACGCGCCACGGTATCCCGGATGGGCAACACCATGGTGGAAGCTTCAAAGACCGTTTCCTACGCGGAACTCCGCCAGATGTTGATAGACGAATGCAAAAAACAGGGCAAGCCCTTCGGCTTGGTCTTTGACGACATCTCAGGCGGCTTCACTAACATCGGCCGCGGCGGCCCGCAGGCCTTTAAAGTCCTGCCCCTGCTGGTATACCGCATTTATACCGACGGCCGCCCCGACGAAGTGGTCCGGGGAGTGGACATAGTCGGCACGCCTCTGACCAGCCTCAGCAAGGTCACGGCGGCGGCCGACGACACCGACATCTTCAACGGCACCTGCGGCGCAGAATCCGGCTGGGTTCCGGTTTCATGCGTTTCTCCCAGTCTCCTTATCACGGAAATGGAAGTGGAAAAATCCCAGAAATCCCAGGAAAAACCGCCCGTGCTGGAACCGCCGCTGCATGATAAACAATAAGGAAAGAGAAAGGAGCTAATATATGAAAAATCACGCTGCTAAAACACTGATCGTCTCTTCTTTAGCGCTTTCTTTCGCGCTTTCCGCCGGCGCCGCAATACCTGCGGGCGACGCGGTATTCAAAGCCATGAAGGACGAGATGTCGCGGAGCATGGCGAAACTACAAATGGGCGAATTGCAGAAGCCTTACGCTCTCTCCTACGAAGTGCTGGAGGGCCAATCGCTTAACGTGTCCGCCAGTTTCGGCGCCGTTGAGTCGATGTACGTTTCTCCGTACCGCCGCCTTAAGACAGACCTGCGCGTGGGCAACCCGGCGTTCGACAACAGCAATTACGCGCCCGACAGGTGGTCCGGGTACCAAACCGAGAACGACTGGTCGCTCTCGCTAGGCGGCGACAGCTACGACAGCCTGCGTTACTCCATTTGGGCAACCACCGACAAGGCCTACAAAAAAGCCCTTGAGACGCATTCAAAGAAAAAAGCCTACAAGGAATCCAAGAACATCACGGAGCTTTTCGACGACATGACGCCCCAGGCGCCGTTCGAACTGTTTTTGGACCCCAAGACCGAGACCCTGGACGCGGATCTATGGCGCGAGAATATCCGCAAAGTATCGGCGGTCTTTCTTAAATACCCAGCCGTTAAGTACTCCAGGGTGAGCCTGAGCTTCCAGTCCGGTTCCGCCCGGTTCCTGGACAGCAACGGCTCAGCCTTCAAGAAGCCCGACTGCCTGGGCGCCATTAACATCGAGGCAAAGGCCTATGCCCCGGACGGGTTCATTATTTCCGGCGGCGGAGACGCTGCTTTCTGCCTGGCGAAAGACGCGCCGGCGCTGGAAACGCTCCTTGAAAAAGCCGAGACCATCGGTAAGAGACTTTCGGAAATGGACAAGTCCTCCCAGATCAAGGCCTATATAGGACCCGTGCTCTTCGATAAGGACGCTGCCGGAAAATTCTTCGATCATTTCCTTGTCCAGAATATTTCCAACCCGCGCGAAGTCTGGACCACTCCCAACAGCTGGTCCAGCGAATCAGTCTATCGGCGCGCCGGCGCCCTGGTGGAACGCCTGGATATGCGCGTACTCTCGCCTTTCTTGGCCGTCACGGACGACCCTTTCGCGCGCTACTATGAGGGCAAGCCTCTGATAGGCTCTTATGAGGTGGACGACGAAGGCGTGCCGGCCCAGAAGCTGAAGCTAGTGGAAAAAGGCAAGCTTCTCGACTATTACATGTCCCGCGCGGCCACCCGCGATTTCAAAAAATCCAACGGCCACGGGCGTGCCGACTTCAACGAATACGCCGCCGGCTCGCCTTCCAACATATTCATCCAGGCCGAGGGGAATCCCGCGAAAGTGGTACCCGAAGCCGATCTTAAAACCAAGCTATTGGAAGTATGCCGGGAACAGGAGCTGGATTACTGCCTCCTGGTAAAGGGATTGGACAGCCTGTCAGAACCGTTCAGCGCTTACCGGGTTTACGTGAAGGACGGCCGGGAAGAACCGGTCCACGGAGTGGAGTTTACCGGCACAAGCCTGCGCGCGCTGCGGGATATCGCGCTGGTTTCAAAAGAGCTGTATGTCTATTATCCCAACTGGAGCACCCCCGGCACTATAATCGCGCCATCAATACTGGTCGCGGAGATGGAAGTCAAAAAAACAGAAAGCAAGCCGGAGAAAAAGCCATATCTTCAACACCCTTACTTCGCTAAATAAATAATGTCGGTATTCAAAGGCCCGGAGGCGTTTAGTACGCCCCCGGGCTTTTTTAACATACCCAAGCATTGAGAACCGCATCAGACATAAGTATAATAGGCGGGAAAAACTGGACCGCTTTTTAGGCCGACCTAAGGTGTAAAAAAGCAGTAAAATACACCAGTAGGAGGCCATTA